>Ga0182741_1000973_pt1 | contig 40181 bp, 32 predicted proteins | sample eDN5th37CBELigOP_FD_128874 | JGI IMG/M metagenome (GOLD analysis project Ga0182741, IMG submission 128874) | Enriched Organic Plus compost microbial communities from Emeryville, California, USA - eDNA 5th pass 37_C BE-Lig OP (version 2) (version 2) ... | reverse complement strand
GTGTGGGGTGACCGGTGCGTCCGCGCCCGCCGAGTGGACCGCGATCTCGATGCCGTCGTCGTACACCGCGCGCCGCAGCCGCTCCAGCACGTCGTCGAGGCGCTGCCCGGGGAGCGTGCGCACGTCGAGCGTCGCCCGCGCCTCCCCCGGAAGGACGTTGCGCCCCGTCCCTCCCTCCACCAGCGTCGCCGACACGCCGGCGCGCAGCAGCGCGTCGATGGCGGGGAGCTCCGCGAGCGCCGGCTCACCATCCGCGGCCCCCGATGGCGCATTCGAGGCGAGGTCGGCCATCGCCGCCCCCGCGCGGGCGTCGGGCCAGACGGGAGCGACCCCCGCGAGGAAGGTTCGGGTGGGCGGGATCAGCACGGTCGGCTCACGGTGCGCGCCGATGGCCGCGAGCGCCCGCCCCAGCCGCCAGATCGCGTTGTCGGCGCGCGGCACCGAGGCATGCCCCGTCGTCCCGCGCGCCGTCACGGTCACCCGATGCGGCACCTTCTCCGCGCATTGCACGGCAGCGTACACGATCCGCCCCTCCACCACGCGCACGCGCCCTCCTTCGTTGAGGGCGTCGGAGGCGACGAGGAGGTCGGGGCGATGCCGTGCGACCCACGCGATGCCGTAGTCGCCCCCCGTCTCCTCGTCCGAGGTGGCGAGCAGCGCGACGTCGCGGACGAGCCGCGCGCGAGGATCCGCGCGCAGCCGCCGCTGCAGGAGGAGCAACGTGACGAGATGCACGGCGAGCATCCCCTTGTCGTCGATCGCGCCGCGGCCGTACAGATGCCCGCCGCGCACCTCCCCACCGAAGGGATCGACGCTCCACCCCTCGGCCTGCGCGGGCACGACGTCCATGTGCGCGAGCAGGAGCAGCGGCTGCTCGGCCGGCGGCTCGCTCGCCCGGATGCGCGCCCGCAGCACCCCCTTCCCCGGCGCCGGCTCCACCACCTCCGTCTCGATCCCCTCGGCACGCAGCACGCGCTCGAGGTGGCGCGCGACGACGATCTCGTTCCCCGGCGGATTGACGGTGTTCAGCCGGATGAGCGCCTGGAGGTGCGCGACGACCTCGTCGCGCACCGCGCGCCAATCGATCGGGGGCTCGGTGCCGGGACGTTCCATGCGCGAATACTACGCGGTTCGATCCCCCCGCTCGAACCGCGTGCTACGCGGCCAGTGCATTCACGGCCGACGGCTACGCCACCAACTCGTCCACGGCCGCGGGACGAGCGCCGTCGGCCGAGGGCTGCACCACCGGAATCACCTGTTCCGCGAAGCGCTCCATCTCCTCGAGCTGCGGGCTGCACTGGAGGAGGATGAGGTCGACCCCCGCCGCCTCGAGCGCCCGCACGCCGTCGGCCACCTGCTCGGGCGTGCCGACGAGCCCCGCGCGCAGCCCGCGGTTCGACACCGAATAGTCTTCCAGGCTCAGCTGCTGCTCGAGCTTCGTGTTCGTCACCCAGTCCTGGAAGTTGCGGTAGCCGGGAGAGCCGGGGGCGACGTTCGTGATGCGCTCCAGCTCGCGCTTCGCCTCGCGCTCCGAGTCGCGCACGATCGCGTACGCGGCGACGCCGTACTGCATCGGCGGCAGGCCGAGCGCGGCGCGGCGCGCGCGCATGTCGGCGATCTTCGGCGCGAGCCGCTCCACCGGATCGCCGTGCATGACGTACGCATCGCACTGCCGCGAGATGACCTCCTTCGCCGTCGGCGACTCGCCGCCCGCGTAGATGGGCGGGCGTGGACGTCCCGCGCGCGCGACCGGCTTCGGCTCGACGATCAGCTCCTCCACCGCGTAGTACCGCCCGCGATGCGTGACGGTGGCGTCGCGCCACGCCGCCTCGAGGATCGTGAGCCACTCGCTCGTGCGCGCGTAGCGGTCGTCGTGCTCGTCGAACGCCAGCCCGTAGCGGCGCGCCTCGTCCTTCCACCAGCTCGACACGACGTTGAGCGACAGGCGGCCGCCGCTGATGTGATCGATGTTCGCCGCGCGCTTCGCGAGCTGCGCCGGGTTGTGATACCTCGGGCGCACCGCGACCATCAGCTCGAGCCGACGCGTCACCGCCGCCAGCGCCGCCGCCGTGGACCACGCATCGAGCGCCGGCGCGTCGATCCCCTTGATGTCGTTGAGATACAGCTCGGCGATCAGGGTGAGATCGAAGCCGATCTCCTCGCTCCGCCGCGCGAGCCGGCTCACGTACTCCCAGCTCGCCTCCATCCCCTCGTCCGGCACGTTGCGGAGCCAGCCGCCGAACACGGGCAACCAGTAGCCGTAGCGCATCACGCCACCTCCGCGGCGCGCACGCCCGCCCGCGCCTCGAGGTAGTCCACGAGCCGCACGAAGGGATCGAAGCCGACGACGTTCGGCGCGTCGGCGACGAAGTTCGAGAGCGCGTTGACGTCGTAGTAGTAGTGCCGGCCGTCGCGGTCGTCGATCAGGTACTCGATCCCGCCGACGTCGAGCTTCGCCGCGCGCGCGATCCGCTCCACCTCCGCGATGATGTGCGCCGGCGGCGTCGTGCCCTCGACGCGCAGCCCCGTCTTCGGCGCGTCGAGCGCGCAGGCGCCGCGCACGAGCTCCACCCCATTCACCGTCTGGCAGGCGTCGGCCGGGCAGAGGTCGAAGGAATCGGTGGCCGGGTAGACGTCGATCGCGTACAGGTACTTCCCGTTCAGCGTCTCGACGCGCGTGATGTGCCCGTCGCGCAGCGGCGCCGCCTCCTGCACCAGCGCCACGCCGTCGATCCCCAGCGACACCGCGCCGGACCGCACCGCCTCGGCGAGCGCCTGCTCCGTCTCGTACTTCACGATCCCCGCGCCGCTACCGCCGACGTTCGCCTTCACGAGCACGGGGAACCGCAGCCCGCGCGTCGCCTCGAGCGCGCGCGACGGGTCGTTGATCACCCGCGTGCGCGGGACGGGGAGGCCGAGCGAGGCGAGCAGCCCGACCTGTGTCGCCTTCGACAGCTCCAGCGCGTACGCCTCCGATCCATTCACGACGGGAGTGCCGAGCCGCTCGAGATGCCGGAGCCAGTGCAGCGTGTGGAAGGTGGACTGCCCGTGCCCGCGCAGGTACGCCGACGGGCTCGCGCGGTTGAACACGAGCGACCAGGGCACCCACGCGTCGGACGGATCGAAGAGGTGCGCGGCGGCGTCGAGCCGCTCGTACGGCAGACCGCGGCGCTCGAGCTCCGCGAACAGCGGCCGGAACCAGTCGGGATGCTCGTGATGGATGGCGATGGGCTTGGACATGAGAGGTCTGGGAGGTGGTGCGAGGGGCGAAAACACGGCGCCCCGGCCGCTCTCGAGAGAGGGCCGGGGCGCGAGGACGAAGCGACGTGGCTTCAGCTCACCTGTCCACGAGACGTGCGCGCGGACCCCCGACCCTCTCGCGATACGAGAGCGGCCAGCGACAGGCGCACATGCACATCATGGAGGCGAACGACATGAGTTCGGCGAGGTCGTGGGGCGAGCGTGTGACGAATGCCGGCAGAACGAAAATGCCCGGCGAGGATGGCCGCCGGGCGTCGCGTTTTAGCACTTGTTTAACGTGGCTGCAATAGGCGGCAAATGACCACGGGCGATTGTGTGGCGCAGTCTACGGGCGTGCGCAGACGTCGTCAAGGGCGCACACACACCGCCGATCAACGCGCTGCGAGCTCGACGGCGACGTCCTGAATCTGCGCCGCGTGACGCCCCTCGTGCGCGCCGAGGAACAGCAGCCACTGATAGAAGTCGAGCACGCCCAGCCGGGGATGCGGTGCCGTCAGCGCGCCGAGTGCGAGTCCGCTCGTCCGCTCGAGCAGCGCGCGCGTTCTCGCGCGATTCGACGTCAGCTGCTCCAGCGCCGACGCGAGCGGGAGCCGGCCGCCGGGGCGCGACGGCTCCGTGGCGACGACGCGGTCCGTGCGGTCGACGAGCCTCGCGGTATCGAGCCGGCCGAGCACCGAGCTCTCGTCGGTCTCGCGCGGGAGGCCACGCGCGCTCCCCTCCTCCACTCCGCGCTCGAGCAGACCGACGATGCGCCCCTCGACGATCGCGAGATGCTCGACGATCTCGGCCACCGACCAGCGGTCGTCGGCGGGGCGCGTCGCCACGAGCGCCGCGGGCACCGCCTGCACGGCGCGCTCGAGCCGCTGCCGGTGGTCGTCCAGGAAGTCGAGAAGCTCGCGCGTGCGGGGATGCAGCTCAGGCATCGATCAGTCGTCCCATGATGAGTGAATCGTAGAACACGCCGTCCACCAGGATCTCGCGCGCGATGCGCCCCTCGACGACGAAGCCGAACGACTCGTAGAGTCGGATCGCGCGCGCGTTGTCCGCGCGGACGATGAGGTTCAGCTTGCGCACGACGCCGGAGCGGCACGCCCAGTCGATCAGCAGTTGCATCAGCGTGCGCCCGACGCCGACCCCCCAGCAGCGGCGCGCGACGCTGATCCCGAGCTCCCCGGCATGACGGAAGCGCGCGCGGCGATCGCCGATGACGGTGAGCACGCCCACGATACGGTCGGTCCACTCGGCGACGATCGCCACCGAGTTGTCGCTCGCCGCCATCGCGGCCAGCAGCGACCGCTCCCCGGCCTCGTCGATCGCCGGACCCTCGGCGCCGAAGGAGAGGTTGGGCGTCTCCCCGCCCACCAGGCGCAGGTAGTCGAGCACGCGCGACGCATCGTCGGGAACGGCCTCGCGGAAGCGGATCGGCGCCCCGTCGGGTCCTGCCAGTTCGGCCAGTATCGTCATTCGTGATCCGAGTCAGGGTTCCATCGGAATGCGCGAACGGCGGTCACGAGCTGCCACGGCACGATCGCCGCGACCGCCGCGAGGGCGAACGGACTGCTCTCGTCGACGGCCGCGCCGGCGAGCCCGCACAGGGCGGCGACCAGGGCGAGCGGCGCCGCGAACCGCCGCCCCGGCCCACGGGATTCCACCCACGCGACGAGCAGCGCCGCGATCGCGACCAGCAGGTTGCCGAAGCGCGCGAACATCTGGCCGATCGGATGCGTGGCCTCGTAGATCGTCGCCACGCCGGCATTCCCGGCGGCGAACATCGCCGCCATCCGCGTCCCCGCGCCCGCCATGTAGGCGATGTTGGTCGCGTTGAACGCGAAGCCGATCGAGAGCAGCACCATGGCGCAGACGAGCGGGGGGACGTTGCCACCCTCGTGCACGAGCCCGCGCACCCAGGTGCCGACGATGACGAGCGCCGATCCGGCCAGCATGGCGAGGTGCAGCGATCGCCAGGACGGGGTGGCCCCGATCAGGCGCAGCTGCGCGCCGGCATCGCCCTGGAGCATCGGGTGCAGCGCCGCGCCGAGGCCGAGGAGCGCCGCGCCGGCCAGCAGCGCGACCGCGAGCGGTCGAACGAGCGGTCGCACTACATTCCCACCATGGCGGGGGACGAACGGGTGATCATCGAACAAGGATGGCCAGACGGCGGCCGCTCCGGCAAGGCGGCGCAGCCGCCGCGCGACGCTCTGCCGATGCGCGATCGCGTGTGCGTGGTCACCGGCGCGAATCGGGGGATCGGCAGGGCCACCGCGGCGGGACTCGCCGCCGCCGGCGCGCACGTCCTCCTGCTCTGCCGCTCGCGTGAGAGCGGCGAGCGCGCCGCCGCCGAGATCGCGCGATCGACGGGGAACGCGGCGCTCGAGGTGATCGCGGTGGACCTCGCCACGCAGTCGTCGATCCGCGACGCCGCGGCGCACATCGACGCACGGCACGAGGCGATCCACGTCCTCGTCAACAACGCCGGGGTGAATCTCCCGCGCCGGACGCTGACCGCCGACGGTCGCGAGACCACGCTGGCGGTGAACCATCTCGCCCCGTTCCTGCTCACGACGCTCCTCCTCCCCGTCCTCGCGCGCGGCGCGCGCCCGGGCCGCTCGGCGCGGGTCGTGACCGTCACGTCGATGTTCGAGCGCTTCGGGCGCATGCACTTCGACGACCTCGATCGGCGACGGCGCTACGTCGGGCTCCTCGCGTACACGCAGGCCAAGCTCGCGAACGTCCTCTTCACCCGTGCCCTGGCGCAGCGCGTCGCTGCACGTGGGATCACCGCCACCTGCGCCGATCCGGGGCTGGTCGCCACGGACCTCATGCGCGACCGGCTCTGGTACCGCATCCCGCTGCTCCGCGCATTGTGGCGCCCCAGGCTCGCCGATCCCGAGACGGGAGCCCGCGCCGTGCTGCTCGCCGCCGCCTCGCCGACGCTCGAAGGGATCACGGGCGAGTGCATCGACCGACGCGGTCGGATCGTGCGCACCTCGCGCCGCTCGCGCGACGCCGGCGCGGCGGAGAGATTGTGGCGGGTGAGCGAGGAGCTGACGAGGACACGATGATCGAGCTCTGGACCGCGCACGACGCGTCGGCCTGGCGCGCAGCGCTCGAGCGTTACGACGCCGTCGTCGCCCGGCAGGAGGTCGCCGCGCTCCCCGCGCTCGACCGCTGGTATCACGACACGCTCCCGTCGTCGATCGCCGGTCGCGATCCGGCGCACGTGACGCACGAGGAGCTGGTGCGGGTCACCGAATGGAAGATGGCGCGCGGCGTCTGGCGCGCCCGCAACCTCGCGCTCGTGAAGGGGAACGAGCCGGAGCGCGTCGTCCGCCTGAGCACCGACGCGCTCCGCACGATCCCCGATGCGAGCGCTCCGATCGCCGTGCTGAGCGCGCTCGCCGGCGTCGGCCCGGCGACGGCGTCGGCAGTCGCTGCCGCAGCCGCGCCAGCGCACTACCCCTTCTTCGACGAGCTCGTGGCCGCGCAGGTCCCTGCCCTCGGCCCCGTCCGGTTCACGCACGGCTACTACGCCCGCTACGCCGTCGCACTGCGCGAGCGCGCCTCGGCGCTCGGCGATGGCTGGATGCCGGCGATGGTCGAGCGCGCGTTGTGGGCGAACGTGGGCGGGAAGCGCGGATCGACGGCGGTGTGAGCGACCGCACGACGCGCCGTCGAGCCGGCCGTCCAACCTTCACACTGCCGGCATCACGCCCACGACGGGCTCGTCGAAGACCAGCCGCCGCTCGAACTCGCGCCGCAGCAGGAGCCAGCTCAGCGCCAGCGCCAGGAAGACGGCGACGACGGTGAGATACCAGATCCACCGCAGTTCGAACCCGGGGAGGCGCGCCAGGACGGAGAGCGGCAGCACGACGACCGCCATCCGCAGCGCCGAGACGGCGAGCGAGGGGATCGTGTTCCCCATCGCCTGGAACATGCTCGAGGTGACGAAGATCAGCCCCGACGCGACGAAGTTCCACGAGACGATGCGCAGATACTCCTCGCCCACCGCGACGGCGGCGGGGTCCTGCGCGAAGATCGCGATCAGCGACGCCGGCGCGATGTGGCAGAGGAGGACGAGCACCGCCATCGCGACGGCGGCCATCAGCGACGCCTGCCGGAAGGTCTCGCGCACGCGATCCCCACGCCGCGCGCCGAAGTTCTGCCCCGCCACCGGCGCGACGGAGAAGCCCAGCGCCACGACGGGCATGAAGCCCGCCTGCACGATGCGCATGCCGACGCCGAAGCCGGCCTGCGCCGCCGCGCCGAAGGGGCGCGCGACCGCGTAGACGACGACCATGTAGACCGCCATCATCGCGAACTCGAAGCCGGCCGGCAGTCCGACGGCGATCATGCGCCGCCAGAGCGCGAGCCGGGGGCGCCAGTCGCCGACGGTGAACTTCAGGAAGGAGTCGGGGCGCAGGAAGTACGCGCCGAGCCAGACGACGCCGAGCGCCACCGAGACGAACGTGGACATCGCCGCACCCGCGACGCCGAACGCGCGACCGGTCCCCCACCCGAAGATGAGGAACGGGGCCAGCACCATGTTCAGGACCACGCTCCCCGACGACACGATCATCCCCGGCTTGAAGTTGCCGCTGCCGCGCAGCGCCGCCGACATCGCGACGAGCGCGAACTGCAGGGCGAGCGCCGGCACGAACCAGAGCAGGTACTCGCTCGCGAGACGCGCCGTCGCCGCGTCGGCGCTCATCGCCGCGACGTAGCGGTCGCGCAGCGCCAGTCCGAGCGCGAGAAAGAGCACCCCGGTCAGCATCGCGAGCAGCTGCGCCTGGTTGAACGCGAGGAGCACCGCGTCGCGATCGCGCCGGCCGCTCGCGTGCGCGACCGCCGTCGTCGCGCCGACGCCGAGCATCTGCGAGAGCGCGAGCACGACGAAGTTGAGATTGCCGGCGATGCCGACGGCGGCGACGGCCTCGGTGCCCAGCCGGCCGACCCAGTAGAGGTCCACCAGGAAGTACAGCGTCTGGAAGACCATGGTGACGAGCATGAATCCCGTCGTGGTGAGCAGATGCCGGCGGACCGGCCCGGTGGTGAGATCCTGCATCCCCGTCACCTCACCACGTCGATCGTCTCGATCCGATCGCCTTCGAGCACACCGTCCACCACGTCGATCCCCTCCACCACCTCGGCGAACACCGTGTAGTCGGCGCCGAGGCGCAGGTTGTCCTTGAGATTGATGAACCACTGCGCGTCGCCGGTGTCGTGGCCGCGCGTGCTCATCCCGACCGTGCCTCGCCGGTGCGGCACCGTGCCCAGCTCGTCGCGGAGGTAGCGCGCGTGGCCGACGTACTCGTTGTCGTCCGGGCTCCCGCCCTGGATCACGAAATCGGGCTCCACGCGGTGCCAGGTGAGGCCGTCGTAGTAGCGCTCCCGCACGAGCGACAGGATGCGCGCGCCCATGATCGGCGCGACGTCCCCGCGCAGCCGCACGACGAACGTGCCGCCGCCGCTCGCCGGCGACATCGTCACGCGCAGCCGCACGTCGCGGCCGAGCGCCAGCGCGACGGCGTCGGGGGTGGAGAGCGGCGCCGCCGAAGGCATCGGCTCCTCCGAGGCGGAGCGCCCCGCCGCCTCGAGGAGGGCGACGCGCGCATCGCGCTCGGAGTCGTTGCGGCGCGTGCGGCGCCATTCGGCGAGCACGGCGGCCACGGTGCTCGGCACGTCGCTGCGCGGCGACCCCTTGAGCGCGAGCGCGGCGGCGCGCACCGCCTGGGCGCCGCGCGCGCGCAGCACGTCGAGGTAGACGTCGTCCGCCGCGTGGCCGACGAGCCGCGAGAGCGCGTCGACCGCTGCCTCCTTCACGTTGTCGCTCGTGTCGCGCGCGAAGTCGCGGAGCCGGGCGGTGTCGCCGAGCACCGCCGCGGCCCGCGTCGCGTAGAGGCGGACGTGCCAGTCCCGATGCGCGCCGAGCTGCGGCAGGCGCGCGCGCGCCTCGGCGGGGCGGAGTCGCGCGAGCGCGACGATCGCGTGCGCCCCGGCGTGCCAGGACACCTGGCCGGCGGACCGTCGCGAGGCGTCGGCCGGCAGCTCGTCCACCCAGCGCCGCAGCGTCGCCACCGCCGCATCGCTCGTCGCGCAGCTCGCCGGGAGCAGGTCGGCGGCGCGGAGACGAACGTGCCACGCGCTGTCCTGCAGGGCGGCGGCGAGCGTCGCACAGTCCGACCGCTGCGCCGCGAGCGCGCGGAAGCGCAGGCGCCACGCCGGCTCGGGCCAGGCCGGCGGTGGAGGGAGCGGAGGGAGCGAGTCGCGCGCCGCGAACTTCGGATCGCGGATCCGGCCGGCCGCCCGCTGCGCGATGGCACGCACCCGGGGGTCCGGATGCCGCAGCCCGCGCTCGAACGCGTCGTCGGTGGCGGTGCGAGCGTCCTCGAGGCGGAGCAGCTGCGCGACGAGGGCGGAATCGGCAGCGGAGGGCGCGGGGCGCTGCGCGATCACCACGGCCGGGAGCAGAAACGCGGCAGCGAGCAGGGAGTTCGATCGCATCCGTCGAATCGAGCAGCGGCGGCCCCGCGGCGCAAGTCCAGCCATGGCGTCGCTCCGTTCCGCCGCTATGTTACCGGCGACGCCACCATCAACGGAGAGGGGATCATGCGCCGCGTTCCACTGTTCGCCCTGACGGCCGCCGTCGTCGTCGCCATTCCGTCCATCGCTCTGGCCCAGGACGAGTCGCGTGCCGTCGCCGGCGGTGGGGTCTCGGTCGCGGGTTGGACGGGAAAGGTCGACGCACGCGAGGCGGCGGCGGGGCTCAAGCTCGAGAACGCGAAGTTCGCGAAGGAGGGCGACGCCTTCCACGTCACGACCGGCCCCGCCGTCACCTACTGGAACCCGGCGAACCGCGCGACCGGCGACTACACGGTGCGCGCGACCTTCCGCGAGCCGAAGTTCATGGGGCTCAACAACCACCCGCACCCGTACGGGATCGTGATCGCCGGCAACGACATGGGCACCGACCAGCAGTCGCTGCTCTACTGCGCCGCGTACGGGAGCGGCCGCTTCATCGTGCGCGGCTTCGGCCCCGCCCCGTTCCAGATGAACGGCCGCGGCGAGGAGAACGCCGCGGTGAAGAAGGCCGCGGCGCCCGGCGAGGAGGTGACGCAGGAGATCGCGATGTCGGTGCGCGGCGGCAAGGTGGAGTGCGCGATCAACGGCACCGTGGTCGCGAGCTTCGACCGCGCCGCGGTGGTGGGTGACGGCAAGCTCACGTCCACCGACGGCATCTACGGCCTCCGCTTCGGCCACAACACCGAAGCGATCGTCACGGGGTTCAAGGTGGAGAAGTGAGAACGGCAGAGTGACGGTGTGACGGTGTGACGGTGTGACAGCTTGACAGCGTGACAGCGGTGAGAAACGGCGTCGCTGGGAGGAGCTCTCTCCTGACGACGCCGTTCTCTGACTCCTGTCACGCTGTCAAACGGCCTGCAGCAGCTCCCTCGCCTCCGCTCGGGATGACAGCCCTGGCGACAAACGGTCGAGCGGTCAAACCGTCAATCCGCCGCCCCCCCTCAGCGTCTCCGCGAACACCCGCGCCGCCAGGCGCGAGCCGTCGAGCGACGGGTGGCTGCCGTCGCGGTCGTAGAGAGTCGGCGCTGCGGCGCTGCCGAGGGCGCGCTGCCATTCCAGTCCCACCGGCACGACCAGCGCGTCGAGCGCGTAGCCGACGTTGAGGTAGACGTCGGCGATCACCTCCTGCGACTCCGGCGCGTGCGCGCGGGCCCACGTCATGTAGAGCGCCGTGCGTGCGCCGGCGTCCCGGATCAGCGCGTCGAACAGCGCGACGCTCTCGTACATCCGCTCCGGATTCTTGAGCGGCAGCGTGCTCTGCTCCTGGAGGACGACGTAGTCCCACCGCGCCGATTCGATCGCGTGGCGAGCGTCGCCCGCGTTCCAGTGGCGCCGGAGCGGGGCACCGCCCGCCCAGATCAACTGGTGCTCGAGCCGGCCGCCCGATGCCGCCATCTGCTCGGCGATCAGTGCCGGCAGATCGTTGCGGGCCGTGAAGCTGTTGCCGATGAAGAGGACGCGCACGGAGAGCGGAGCGAGAGGGCGTGAAGCGGTGCGTCGATCAAGATGCCATGCGCGCGCGTCGCTCGCGAGTGCGATGGTCGGGCGCCTACGCCAGCGCGAGCCGGTCGGCCAGCCGGATCGCGAGTGCGACGATCGACAGCGTCGGATTCGCGAATCCCGCGCGCGGGAAGACGGACGCCCCCGTGATCCAGAGATTCTCCATCCCGTGCACGCGGCCGTCGGCGTCGACGACGCCGCACCGCGGATCGGCATGCATGCGCGTGGTGCCGGCGTGGTGGTGCGCATTCGGGTCGGGCGGCGATCCGGGACTCCAGTGCAGGCGGCCCAGCGACGCGGCGGCGAATCGGTCGCGCAGCAGCGCGCGGATGCGCTCGAGCTCCTGCTGCTCCTCGTCACGCCAGCGCCAGTGCAGCTCCGGCAGCGGCACGCCGTGCCGGTCGCACTCCCGTCCCAGCGTCACGCGATTCTCCGCGTGCGCGCGCTGCTCGAGGTTCACGATCGCGCGGAAGGCCGTGTCGCGCCTCCACGCCGGACGCTGCGCCGTCCAGCCATAGCCGGTCGGCGCGATCGGGCGGCCGAGGAGGCGATGCACCACTCGCTCGCGCACCGATCCATCCCGGATCGGCAGGAGCGTGACGGAGAAGGCGGGGAGCCGCTCGCGCTCCAGCGTCGCATCGCTCGGCGCGATCCGTCCGCAGACGATCGTGCCATCCGGCGTCCGGCGCGCATCGAGAAAGGCGAGCGACCGCTCCGTGCGCGCATCGACCGACGCGAGCCGGCACGCGAGATCGCGTGGATGCTCCATGAACCCGACGCCGACGAGCCCTGCCGCATTCCCTGGCGTCCGGTCGTGCTCGCCGCTCGCCAGCAGGAGCCGCGCGTTCTCGATGGCTCCGGCCGCGAGGACGACGTGTCGAGCTCGCACGGTGGCGAGGCCAGCCGCCGTCGCGACTCGCATCTCGCGCACGCGCGCTCCATCTTGATCGGTCTCGAGCCGGGTCGCCGTCGCCCCGGTGAGGAGGAGCGCCGTGGCCGACGCGAGGAGCTCGCGCGGATGGTCGCGCACCCAGGGCGTCGCGTGCGCGAAGCGATAGAGCCGTGGCTCCAGACCGTCGCCGAGCGACGGTAGCGCGCGATCGCCATCGCCTCCTGCGATTGGGTCCCAGTCGTGCGAATCCAGGCCACACAGGCGATGCGCGCGTCGGTAGTAGGGGAGCAGCGCTCGCGAGCCGACCGGCCACGCGTCCGGTCGGGCGTCGAGGTCGCGCGCGTCGAGCGGGACGAGCTTGGCCCAGCCGCTCGTGCCGTCGAGCATCGTGTTCCAGAGATGCGCCGTACCCCCGACGCGTCGGTGCCGGCAGCCACGGAGGTCGGCGTACGGGCCGCCCACGACGCGTCCGTGATTGAGCTGCTGCGCGGCGGCGTCGTACGCGAGGCCGCCGCTCTCGAGGACGAGCACCTGGCGTCCGGCGCGCGACAGCTCGACGGCGAGCGTGAGCCCCGCCGGCCCCGCGCCGACGACGCAGATCTCCGCTTCGAGCACGGCGCCTGCAGGGACGTCACGCGCCTCGCGATGCATCGGAGCTCCTCCAGATGACCACGCCCGAGATCTCGGTGATCGTGCCGACCAGGGCACGGATGACGCGCGCGCCGCTGTTGCTCCGCGCGCTCGACAGCATCACGAGCCAGTGCGGCGTCCACGCGATCCCGATCGTGGTCGTGAACGGGGGAGAGCAGGACGAGACGTTGGTCGACCGGCTGCGGTCGACCTCGCCGGTGCTCGTCCTCGACCCCGCAGACGCGGGGCTCCCCGCGGCGCTGCACGCCGGACTCGCACGAGTCGACACTCCGTTCGTGACGTCGCTCGACGACGATGACGTCCTCCTCCCCGGCGCGCTAGCGGTGCGACACGCCGCCCTGACGGCCGACGCCGGCGTGGACGTCGTCGTGACCAACGGCTTCCGGCGCCTCGACGGACGCGACGATCTCCTCGTGCCGGATCCGGAGCGGGTGCGACGCGATCCGTTGCGCGCGCTCTTCGACGGCAACTGGCTCCTCCCCGGCTCGTGGCTCGCCCGCACCGCCGCGGTCGCGCCATGGCTCTACGACCGGATGCCTCCCTATCTCGAGAACACGTACCTCGCGCTGCGGTTCGCGAGCGAGCTGCGCATGCGCTACCTGGACGAGCCGACCGTGGTGTGGGACCACGGATCGCCCGACCGCCTGTCCCGCTCGCTCGCGTATCTCGAGGGCCAGCCGGCCTCCCTCGCGCGGCTGCTCGCCCTTCCCCTCCCGCTCCCGCCGGCGATCCGCGGGCTGCTGCGCCAGCGCCTGCGCCTCGCCTGGCACGCGCTGGCGAACGAGAGCCTCGAGCGCGGCGACCTCTCGCTCGCCATGCGTCATCACCTGCGCACGGTCGCGCAGCGCGGCGGCTGGCGGCACCTCCCCTTCCTGCGCCACGTCGTCGCCGCGTGGTGGCACGCCAGGAACTGATGCCGGCACGACTGCTCGTCCTCGGCATCGACGCGGCCAACCCGGCGCTCGTCCGCGCGTGGACCGCCGACGGCACGATGCCGACGCTCGGCCGCCTGTTCGCCGCGGGGGCGCACGGCACGGTCCAGACGGCCCACGGTTTCTTCCCCGCCACCTGGCCGTGCTTCTACACCGGCTGCTCCCCGGCGGAGCACGGCTTTCACTACGGCGTGCAGCTTCGCCCGGGGAGCTACGAGCTGTTCGCGCCGGGCGACGGCGGCCTGGTGCGACGCGAGCCGTTCTGGCGCCCCCTCGGCCGCGCCGGTCGGCGCGTCGCGATCCTCGACGTGCCCATGGTCGGGCTGGACGAGGCGATCAACGGCGCCCACCTCGTCGAATGGGGGGGCCACGACGCCGTCTACGGGCTCGCCAGCTGGCCGCCATCGCTCGCCGACGAGATCGTGCGGTGCGAGGGCCGGCATCCACAGCCGCCGAACTGCGACGCGCGCCGCGAGACCGCCGACGACCATCGCCGCTTCGTCGAGGCGCTCGAGCAGGGCGTCGAGCAGCGCAGCCACTTCGCGCGCCGCGTGCTCGCGCGAGAGTCGTGGGACCTCTTCCTGCACGTCTTCTCCGAGGCGCACTGCGTGGGACACCAGTGCTGGCATCTGCACGACGCCACGCATCCGGCGCACGACGCGTCGATCGTCCGCGCGATCGGCGACCCGCTCCGGCGCGTGTACCGTGCGATCGATCGTTCGGTGGGCGAGATCCTCGAGGACGCAGGCGACGCGCGCGTCGTCGTCTTCAGCAGCCACGGCATGGGACACTGGTACGGCGCGCACTTCCTCCTGCGCGACGTGCTCGTGCGACTCGGCGTCACCGTCGCGGCGCCCCCTCCCGCTCCCGGGCTCGCGGAGCGCGCGCTGCTCGGCGCGTGGCACGCGCTCCCCGATCGGCTGCGCACGCGGCTGCGCCGCACGCTCGACGTCCGGGCGCGGGCGCCGGCGCGACGGCCGGTCCCCGGCGTGGACGCCGCGGCGAGCCTCTGCTTCCCGCTCGCCAACGGGCTGGCGTCGACCGGGATTCGCCTGAACCTCGCCGGACGCGAGCCGGCCGGACGCATCGCCCCGGGCGACGACGCCCGCGCGTTCGAGGACGAGCTGGCGGCGGCGCTCCTCGAGATCGTGGACGAGCGCACGGAGCGGCCGCTGGTGCGCGAGGTCGTGCGCACGCGCGATCGGTACCGGGGACGCGCGCTCGACGCGCTCCCCGATCTCCTCGTCGAATGGAACGACGAGGTGGCGACCGGCAGCACGAGCGTGGGACGGGGCGTGGGTGCCACCGTTCGCGCGCGCTCGCCGCGGATCGGGCGCGTCGAGGGGAGCAACGACTACTGCCGCACGGGTGAGCATCGCAACGCCGGCTTCGTCGTCGCCACCGGTGCGGGGATCGCGCCCGGCCCGCTCGCCGCGGACGTGTCGGTGATGGATCTCGCTCCGACATTCGCCGCCATGCTCGGCGTGACGCTCGACGGGATCGACGGCGTGCCGGTGCCGGCGTTGGTCAGCGGTCGAGGCGCCTGAGCTCCACTTCGGCGGCGATGAAGCCGAAGGCGGGCCAGCCACCCGAGGCGATCGCGCGGCCGAACCAGCGTCGGGCGCGCGCTGTGTCGCCCTGCACGAGATACCAGTTGCCGACGCCGTACGCCAGCGTCGCGATCGACACGTCGGCGGTGTCCGAGGTGGCGAGCGCGCGCTCCGGCGCCAGCTCGCCCCGGTACACGGCGAGACGCCGCTTGTACGTCGCCGTGGTCGGGAGCGAGTCGGGGCGGCTCGCGAGGAGGAAGGCGGCGTCCTGGGTGCGTCCCGCACGCATGAGCGACATCCAGAGCCAGTCCACGGTGCCGGCGCGCTCGCTCGCGTTCGGCGTCATGCGCAGCGCCCGGGTGAACGCCTTCACCGCCGCCGGGAAGTCCCCCTTCAGGTAGCGAGCGACGCCGAGGTGGTACCAGGCGTCGTACATCGTACCGTCCAGCCGGGTCGCACGCTCGAGATCCTCGGCGGCGAGATCGAACAGGCGGACCGAGATGTATCGATGGCCGCGCCAGCGATAGAGTCTGGCGTCGTTCGGCGCGAGCGCGAGGCCGCGCGTGAACGTGTTGATCGCCTCCTGGAACCGTCGCGCGTCCCCCTGCGCGATCCCCAGCTCGATCAGCCGGTCCACGCTGCGCGGCCGGGCGGACAGCTCGCCCTGCGCGCGGACGATGCGGCTCGTGTCGGCCAGGGCCCGGTACTCGACGCCGCCGGCGGAGCGGTACTGCACCGGCTGTGCGACGGCCGCGGGGGCGATGGCGAGGGCGAGCAGCGTGGCGAGACGACGCATGGCGCGCACTCCGGTTCGACGCGCGTGCGTGACGCATGAAGCATGCGACCGACTTAGATTTCGAGCATGACGTCCCCATCCCCATCGCCCACCCCCTACGAGCTCATGGGCGGCGACGCCGGCATCCGCCGTCTCGTCGATCGCTTCTACGATCTCATGGATACGGCGCCGGAGGCCGCCACGATCCGCCGGCTCCACGCCGCCAACCTGAAGGCGTCGCGCGACAAGCTGCATCTCTACCTGAGCATGTGGACGGGCGGCCCGCAGACCTACGTGGAGCAGCGCGGCCACCCGCGGCTGCGCATGCGCCACTTCCCGTTCAGCATCGGCGCCCGCGAGCGCGACGAGTGGCTCTGGTGCATGGACCGCGCGCTCGACGAGCACGAGATGCCGGCCGACCTGCGCGAGCTGCTCCGCGGCAAGCTGCATCACCTCGCGGATCACATGCGGAACCGGGAGGAGTAGGGGCTGATCGAAGGGCGGTTCGACCGTTTGACGGCACGGCCGTCATCCCGAGCCCAGGCGAGGGATCTGCGGGTCCAAGCTCGACAGCGTGACAGCGGTCGGAAACGGCGTCGTCCGAGGAGCCTCTCCTGACGACGCCGTTTCTCACCTCTGTCAAACCGTCAAACCGTCAACAGCAGCTCTCTCGCTCCGCTCGGGATGACAGCCGTCAATCCAAGAACACCCCCCGCCGCCGTCCCACCGCTTCCACGAAGTAGTAGTCCGCGTACACGATTCCCACGTCGATCTCCACGCCCTGCGGGCGCTGGCCGACCGAGTGCGCGAGGATCGAGGCCATCGGGGTACCGATCGTGAGGTAGTTCGTGGCCAGCGAGGTCAGGATGCGATCGGCCGCCGCGCGATACCGGACGGCGTTCGCCTCGTCCACCTGGCGCGCGAGGTCGTAGAGCCCCGAGGCGGCGATCGCCGCGGCCGACGCATCGCGCTCGGTGTTCGGGATCTGCGGCTGCTCGAAGTCCCAGTACGGGACCGCGTCCGCCGGCAGATGCGCGACGAACCAATCGGCGGCGCGGCGCGCTGCGGCGAGCAGCTCGGCGTCGCCCGTCTGGCGCGCGACCGTCGCCAGGCCATGAATCGCCCACGCCTGCCCGCGCGCCCACGCCGAGCTGTCCGAGAAGCCCTGCCAGGTCACCCGCCGCTCGAGCCTCCCCGTCGCCGGATCGAAGAGCGCCACGTGCGCGGTGCTCCCGTCGGCGCGCACGTGCGCCCGGGCCGACGTCCGCGCGTGCCGCGTCGCGACGTGCGCCCAGGTCGAGTCGCCGCCGTGGCGAGCCGCCCAGAGCAGCATCTCGAGGTTCATCAGGTTGTCGACGATCACCGGATACTTCCACGCGCGCCGCCGATCGGTCGCCCGCTCCGTGTCCCAGCTCTTGATCGCGCCGACGGTCGGATCGAAGCGCGTGACGAGCGAGCGGCTCCCCTCCAGCACGACGTCGCGATAGCGCGACTCGCCCGTCAGCAGATAGCCGCGCCCGAAGCTGTCGTGGAGGAGGAAACCGAGGTCGTGGGTGTTCGTGCGCCGCGCGTTCGCTGCGAGGTTCCCTCCCCACGTCCACTTCTCGGCGAGCGGCTTCCAGCGCTCGTCGCCGGTGAGCTGGTACATGTACCAGAGCGTGCCCGGGAAGAAGCCGGCCGTCCATTCGCCGGCCGACCGCGAGATCCACCGGCCGTCGTCGCCGGTGATGCGCGGGAAGCCCTTCGCCGGATCGAGCTCCGTCGCCGTCCTCCGCAGCTGCACCTCGGCGTGCTGCATCGCGCGCGCGATCGCCGCGTCCGCCGACTCCCGCTCGCGCGTCGCGGGCGGATCGAGCAGCGTGTAGCGATCGCGCGCGTGCCCGGGCAGCCGCTCGTACGCGCGCGCGAGCAGCGTGTCGGCGAGAGCGCGCCGTCCGCGGGCGAATGGCGCGAGCCAGGTGTCGGCCGGAATGGGGCTCACGTCGGCCTTCGGGAAGGCGACGGCGGGGTCGGTGTACGGCGCCACGAAGTGCAGCGCCGCCTGCAGCGACGCCCCCGACGGCGCGCGATGGCGCCACAGCTCGACGCCGACGTGCCGTGCGAGCTCGGCGACGATGCTGTGCGCCTCGAGGTTGAACAGGTGGTAGTTGAGCGGGCGCGTCCGATCGAGCTCCCGCGGCTGGCTGCCGTCCGCCGCGAACTGCTCCGCGATGCGCGCTCGCGCCTCGGGGCCGAGCAGCTGGCGTGCGAACGCCGAGTCACCGACGTGCAGGGCGATCGCCGCCGCCTGCGCCGCGTACCAGGTGCCGTGGTTGTTCGGCTCGTCGCGCTCGTCCTTGCCGTTCTCGCTGTCGCGAAGCCAGACGCCGTAGGCGCGCCACCAGTCGTCGAAGGCACGGGCCTCCGCGCCGGTGAAGAGCGTCCCGTCGAGGAGGCGCACCGCGTCGAGGAGCCGGACCGCATGCCGGAAATCGAGGATCCCGATCCCTCGCCCCGGCGAGACGCCGGGGATCGCCTGCGCGAACTCGAGGTTGGGGTTCATCCGCGTGGCCGGCTCGAGGAACCAGACGCGGAGCAGAGCGGCTGCCCGGTCGGCGTAGCGCCGCTCGCCGGTGAAGTAGTGCGCGAGCGCGAGCGCCTCCACGGCGTTCGTGAGCCGGCCGAACCGGATCCCGTCGTGGTCCACGCGCGTCTGCGGATTCATGATCCCGTCGCGCCGCACCCACGGCAGCCCGTCGGGCTTCGTGGTGTCGGGCCACCAGTAGGGGCCAAGGCTCATGAAGTCGTGCGTGTCCCCGCTCCTGGGCACGAGCTGCTTCTGCGTGACCGAGACCGGGGCCATGCGCAGGGCGGCATCCGCGTCCTGCAGCAGCTGCTCGTACGCCGGGCGGAGCGCCGGATCGCCCGCGCGCACGCGTTCCCGCGCCTCGGCGAGGAGCTCCGGACGCAGGAGGAGGGTCCGCGGCTGCGCGCGCTCGGACGCCGGCGCATCGGCCGCGCCCGTGCGCGAGTGGGCCGCACAGGCGGAGACCAGCAGGAGCGCGGCCAGCGCGGCCGCGCGAGTCAGTCGTGCCATGATCATGCGATTCGTCGCGCTGTCGAGCCGTCGAGCCGTCGAGCCTCCGTTCACGCCGCCGCTCCGACGCGCTCGATCCGCCGCATGATGACGAGGAAGAGGATCGCCGCGAGCGGCGCCATCACGCCCACCATGATGTAGACCGGCGTGTAGGAGAAGCGATCCACGACGTAGCCGACGAGCAGCGTGAAGAGCATGCTCGCGATCCCCGCCGCGGTGCCGCCGATCCCGAACACGGAGCCCACGTCCTGCTTCGGGAAGGTGTCCGACGGCAGCGTGTGCACGTTCACGATCCAGCTCTGGAAGGAGAAGGCGATCAGGCTGACCGCGGCGATGATCACCGTGTTGCTGCTCGCGTTGACGATCGCCAGCACGCCGAGCGGGATGAGCGCCGCGCTCGGGAGGAGCACCGCCTTCCGCGCGCGGTCCACGCTCCAGCCGCGCCGGATGAGGAGACTCGAGATCGCCCCGCCCGACATGTTCCCGAGGTCGGCGAACAGGAAGGGGATCCAGGCGAGGAGCCCGATCATCGCCAGGGTGAACCCGCGCTCGTTCTTCAGGTAGTTCGGCAGCCAGGAGATGAGGAACCACCAGATCGGGTCGGTGAAGAAGCGCGCGACGATGAGCGCCCACACCTGGCGATGGCGGAAGAGCGACAGCCACGGGCGCCGCGGGCCGGTGACGTCCGCGCCCCCCTCCGCCTGCCCCTCCACGATGTGGCGGAGCTCCCGCGCCGACAGCCGCGGATGCTCCGACGGGGCCCGGTAGACGAAGAACCAGAGCGTCATCAGCACCAGCGAGAGCGCCGCCCCGATGAAGAAGGCGTACCGCCACCCGAAGGTGAGGGCGACCCAGGCGATGAGCGGCGGCGCGACGACCGCGCCGATCGTCGACCCGCCGTTGAAGATCGACATCGCGAAGGCGCGCTCCCGCACCGGGAACCACTCGGCCACCGCCTTCGCCGCGCCCGGCCAGTTCCCGGCCTCGCCGATGCCGAGCACGAAGCGGAAAAGGCCGAGCTGGACGACGTTGCGCGCGGCCGCGTGCAGCATCGAGGCGACCGTCCAGATGCTCACGAAGAGCATGAAGCCGGCGCGCGTGCCGATGCGGTCGAGCAGCTTGCCGGACAGCGCCTGCGAGATGGTGTAGCCCAGCAGGAAGATCGTGACGACGCGCGAGTATGCCGTGTTCGACATCCCGAACTCCTCGCGGATCGTCGGCGCGAGCACCGACAGCGTCTGCCGGTCGATGTAGTTGATGATCGTCACCAGGCAGATCATCGCGATGATCCACCAGCGCAGCCCGCGCACGGTGCCGCGCTCGGGGGCGTCGCTCCCCGGATGGATGGTGCGTGCCGGTGCCGGCGTCGACGTCGTCGTCATGCTCCCCTCCTGCCCTGCGCGTTACGAGCGCGCGGCGAGAAAGTCCTCGCGCGCCGGGGTGAAGACGTCGATCAGCGTCCCCGCGCCGTGCGCGACGACGCCGTGCGGCACGTCGGCCCGCGCGAAGAAGCAGTCGCCGACGCCGAGCGACTTCGTCTCGTCGCCGACGGTGACGTCGAAGCGCCCCGCCGCGACGTAGGTCACCTGCCGGTGCGGATGGTGGTGGATCGCGCCGACGGCGCCGTCGCGAAAGTCGACGCGCACCATCATGAGGTCGGGGCCGTGCCCGAGGATCTGCCGGCGCACGCCGTCGCCGACCGTCTCCCAGGGGGTGTCCGCCGTGGTGACGAACGGCGCCCCGTCCGTGCTCGTGCTGCTGCTCATGGCTCTCTGATTCCGTGGCTGCGGGTGGCCGTCGCGAGCGACGATCGCTCAGACGTAGTAGAGTCCACCGTTGATCTGGATCGACTCGCCAGTGACGTAGGAGGAGGCGCTCGACGCGAGGTAGAGCACCGCGTTCGCGACGTCCTCGACCGAGCCTTCTCGGCCGGCCGCGGTGCGGGCGACCGTGGCCGCGCGCCCCTCCGTCGTACTGAAGGTATCGTGGAACGTCGTGGCGATGAGCCCCGGCGAGACGGCGTTGACGCGGATCTTCCGCGGCGCGAGCTCCTTGGCGAGGCCGCGCGTCATCGTCAGCACCGCCCCCTTCGCGCTCGCGTACGCGATCGCACCCGGGCCGCCGCCGTCGTGCACGGCGAGCGTGGAGAGGTTCACGATCGCGCCGCCGTCGCGCATCCGCGGCAGCGCCGCCTTCGTGGTCAGGAAGACGCTCTTGAGGTTGAGCGCGATCACGTGGTCCCAGAACGCCTCGTCCATCTCGCCCATCTTCTTCCGCGCGACGAGGCCGCCCGCGTTGTTGACGAGGATGTCGAGCCCTCCGAACGCCTGCACCGCCTCGGCGACGAGGCGCTCGACCTCGGCGCCCTGCGTGACGTCCGCCTGCACCGCGATCGCCCGACCACCCTGCGCGGTGATCTCCGCGACGAGCGAGTCGGCATGCTCGCGGGAGGCCTTGTAGTTGACTGCCACCGCGGCGCCGTTGGCCGCGAGCGCGAGCGAGATCGCCCGGCCGATGTCGCGCGCCCCGCCGGTGACGAGGGCGACGCTATCCGTCAAATCGACGTTCATGTGCTCGAGTCTTCACTCGTTGATTGTACGATCGCCGTCACTCGACTCCCCGGACGGCGAAGTTCCCCGTCCATTCGTAGCTCCGCCCGTCCGCCGTCACGCGGTGCGTGGCGCGCTGCGCGGCCGGACCGTTCGCGACCATCACCGTCCAGCGGATGCCGCCCTCGCCGGTGATCTCGACCACCGAGCCCTCCGCGGTCGAGGCGAGGACGCGGACGTCGGTCAGGCGGGGGCGCGCCTGCTCGGAGCGCTCCTGCGCCTCGCTCCAGTAGCCGTGCGGCTCGATGACCGACGCAAAGAGATGGTCCGCCGCGCGACGGCGGACGATCATCATCGGCTCGACGATCAGGTTGAAATTCGGATCGTTCGCGCCGGTGCGGCCGAAGAGGACCTCCGTCCCCGGAGCGCCGGCGGTCGTCACGCTGTAGTAGCGGTCCCCGTCCACCCAGGTGAGTCGGACCGTGCTGTCGCTCCGCCCCTCCCCTTCCTTCCAGATGTGCTGGTAGCCGTGGGCGCCGCCCAGCGGCTCGAGGCGTGAGGTGTGCGCCGTGTACGTCACGTTCGTGGCCACGAGCTGCCCACGGAAGTGCACCGGGTAGTCGTAGCCGTGCTCGGCGCCGCTCGCGAGCCGATAGAGATCCACCACGGCCGGATACGGCAGCCGCGCGTCGCGCACGAGCAGCATCGTGCGCTGCATCCCGACGCCGGGGTAGAAGCGGTCTGCCGTCGCGCTCATCGCCTGCACCTTCGGGTTCGACGCGTCGAAGAAGTGCCGCTCGGCCCACGTCGCCTCGCTCGCCCGCTCGACGCCCCCCGCCTGCGTCGTCTGGTCCACGACGACGGTGTTGTGGGCGATCGTCTGCATCGCGTAGCTGTCGTTCTCCGGCAGGTAGCGGCCGCCGAACTTCGGCTCGATGTTGATCCACCGGCTGAAGCCGTAGTCGGGGACCACCTCGCGGCCGCCGTCGAAGAAGGTGAAGTGCAGCTTGTCGAAGTGGCCGTGCCCCTGGCCGTGCACGCCGTACTTCATCAGCAGCATCGACGCATCCTGTCCCGTTCCCGCGCGCAGGATCCCGAGCCCGCCCCGCGTTCCGTCGTGGCCGTCGGTGAACTCCACGCTCCCGAAGCTCATGGACGGCGCGGCCCCCTGCCGCCGCTCGTGGGCGGCCATGTCCTCGGCGACCTTCAGCCCGGCGCCGTTGAGCACCACCTGGTTCTGGATGCCGGCTGCGCCGAGGAGGTTCGCGTTCGCCCCGTAGCGCTGGTACGCCAGATCGACCGCGAGCACGACCTCGGGCGAGGTGATCGCCATCGTCCGCGACGCGTCGTTGATGGGGGCGAAGACGCCGTTCGGGTACGCCGTCTGGACCGCGGAGTAGAGTCCCTTCTTCAGGATGCTGTCGCGGTACGCGTAGATCGCCACCTGGGGCATCCGCCGCTGCACCGCCTCGGCGAAGTAGAAGAAGGGCATGAGCGCGTACCGGATGTAGTACGGCCCCTCCATGTAGTAGCCGTCGGGCGAGAAGAGGAGATCGAGCTGCCGGAGGAACCCGCCCGTCCGGTCGCGCTTCGTGCCGTAGAGCGCGCGATTCACGTACGCGGTGTCGCCGATCACGAGCCCCAGCATCCCCACCGACGCGGCGGCCCAGGTGCCGTGGTTGTGGATGCGGTCGAACTCCCCGGCGTGCTCCTCGGACAGCCACGATGCCATCGGCCGGAACACCTTCTGCTCGAAGCGTGACCGCTCGGCGGGGGTCAGGAAGTCGTGGACGCAGTCGTACGCGATCGACGCCGCCACCAGCCAGGTGGCGTCGTTGAGCGACTGGTGGAAGAGCTTCCCGGCCGTCTGGTTCTTGTTCAGCGGGTGCGCGCCGAGCGTCGGGTAGAGCACCGCGTACTTCTCGAGCACGTCGCGCACGAAGCGCGCGTACGTCGCGTCGCCGGTGATCTGGAAGAGCAGCCCCGCCTGCTGCATCTCCCGGTAGTTCTGCTTGTGCTTCTCATGCGCGTAGCCACCCGCTTCACCGGGCTGCGGCACGTCGATCGGCGACGCGATCGCCCGATCGATCGTCGCGCGCGCGTCGGCGAGCGTCCGCTGGAGCAGCGGCAGCCGCGGCGCGGCGGCGCGGATGGCCGCCGCCTCCTGCTGGGTGATGAAGATGCTGGGATGCTGCTGCTGTGCGCCGAGGAGCGACGGGACGAGCAGCACCGTGGCGATGCGAAGTGCCTTGAACATTCTCGACTCGGTCAATGGGAACCACGGGGGACACGGGGAGCACGGGGGACGTTCGATACCGAATGCGAACGTCGGTCCTCCGTGTCCTCCGTGTCTCCGTGGTTCATCCTCAGTTTCTACGATCCGGGTAGAGCAGTGCGCTGCGGTCCTCGCGCACCAGCGTCGCCGGCAGCTCGCGCAGCACCGCCGTGTAGTCCGCCTCCGGCAGCGCCGCCATCGTGCGGCGCATGGGCGTCAGGTACAGATCCACCTCGATCGCGTCGATCTGCTTCCCCGGCCATTCGGACGGCCGGGCGACGTAGCGCGCGACATGGTCCATCGCGCGACGGACGCTGCCCCCCTCCGGTGCCTGCGCCGCCCAGAGATCGACGCCGACCTCGCGGCCGATCTCGGCCAGCCGCGACAACGCCTCGATGTTGAAGTACGCGTAGTGCATCGAGCGGGTGCGCTCGTTCTCGATCGGCTGCTCGCCGGCGGCCGTGATCTGCCACCCGATGCGCGCCGGAATGCCGCGCAGGATCTCGCGCACCGCCGCCGTGTCGCCGACGTAGAGCGCGAGCGCCGCCGTCTGCGCGGCGTACCAGGAGCCGTGGTTGTTGCGCGCCCTGCTCTCCTGCCGCCCGTTCGGGCTCGTGCGCAGCCAGCGCAGGTACTCCGCCATCCAGCGGCGGAGCGCCTCCGCGTCCTCAGGACGCCAGCTCGGCGAGCCCTCGAGCAGCACCGCCGCGTCGACGCTCTCGATGAACCACCGGGTGTCGATGATCCCGCTCCCGCGTTCCCGCATGTCGCCGCGCACCAGCTGCGCGAAGCGGAGGTGCGGGTTCATGCGCGTCGCCGGATCGAGGAACCAGGTGCGCAGCTGCTCCGCCGCGCGGGCGGCGTAGCGCGCGTCGCCGCTGAAGTAGTAGGCCAGCGCGAGCGTCTGCAGGGTGCTGCCGAGCCTGGCGACGCGCGGCTGGTCGAGATCCCGCTTGCTCTCTGGATTCGTCTCGCCGTCGCGCCGGATGTACGGCAGCCCGTCCGGCTTGCTCGGGTCGGGCCACCAGTACGGGCTCAGACTGAAGTAGTCGTGCGGATCGCCGCTCGGCGGGAGCAGCGACGCCGGCTTCTGCGTCACCGCGACGAGCGGCGCTTCGAGCGCCTTCCGCGCGTCGTCGAGCAGCTTGTCGTACGCCGGACGCAGCGCGGCATCGTCGGCACGAAGCCGAGCCCGCGCGCGCGCGAGCAGCTCCGGACGGAGCACGATCGCGCGCGCGCGGGCCGCCGATGCTTCGGCGGTGCGCCCCGCCGGCTGCTGGGCCTCGCCGCGCAGGGCGACGAGGCTCAGCAGTGACAGGCCGGCGCACAGCCGAACCACGAGGCGCGGCATCTCAGCTGCCGCCGCCCGCGCAGGCACCCACCGGCCAGCCAGGGTTCTGGGTGAGCTGGTCGTTCACCTCACACGCCGCGTGCGGAACCGGGTAGAGCTTCCACTTCTCCTCCATCGGCACCTGCCCGGCGTAGTTCTTCCGCGTGCTGCTGGTGAAGGGCGAACGGTTCTTGCCGCCGGTTCCCGTGCCGTTGTTCACCATCGAGGCATCGAGGCGCGCCTTCGACCAGGTCCAGTTGCGCCGATTGTCGAGCAGGCCGTGGCCCTCCATGGCCAGCTCGTGACGCCGCTCGACGTACACGCTGTCGCGGAAGGCGTCCTTGCTCAGCCCCGGCGTGAGGCTCGCGATCTTCGCGCGCGCCCGCACCTGGTTCACGTAGCCGTACGCCTCGGCGGTCGGGCCACTGACCTCGTTGATCGCTTCCGCCGAGGAGAGCAGCACGTCCGCGTAGCGGAGCAGCACCACGTCGGGCTCCTCCGCGCCGCCGCCACCCGCGTTCAGGTCGATGTACTTGCGGACGGACGGACCGGTCGACGCGTACGGCACCTCGATCCCCGGCGTCCACGACCAGCTCACCTCCTGGCCGTCAGGGCGCGTGTAGCTGGTGAGCCACGTCCCCGCCTTCCGGACGTCGGTCGCGTCGTACGAGTCGTAGAACTCGCGCTCCGCCTGGAACTGGTTCTGGACCGACGAGTACAGCCCGGTGAGGAAGGGGACGAACCACTCGGTGAACCGGCCGCCCGCGCCACTCACGCGGATGTTCTGGATCGAGAAGACGATCTCGGAGCTCCGCTCGTTGCTGCCGTCGAAGAGCGAGGCGTAGTTCGGGTCCAGCGTGTAGCCGAGCCCGCGCACCTGCGCGAGCGTGTTGACCGCCTCCGACCACTTCGCGGAGTTGCCCGTCTGCGAGATGCTCTGCATCTGCGCCTTCGCCAGCAGGAAGAGCGCGGCGCCCTTGGTCGCCCGGCCGTAGTCGCTCCCCGACCAGCTGGTGGGCAGCGCGGCGGCCGCCTCCGTCAGGTCCGTCTCGATCTGCTCCCACGTCTCGGCGGCCGTGGCGCGCGGCTTCCCCTCGCTCGAGATCTCCCGCGTCTCGTCGAGGGAGAGCGGCACCCCGCCGAACAGCCCGGCCAGGTAGTAGTAGTGCAGCGCCCGCAGGAACTTCGCCTCGCCGATGAGCTGCGCCTTGCGCCCCTCGTCCATCGGCACGTCGGGCGCGCGCGCGATCACCGCGTTCGCGCGATTGATCCCGGCGTACGCCGCGCGCCAGATCCCCAGGAGGTACGGGTGCGCCGGGGTGAAGTTGAAGTGGTAGTTGTCGATCCAGCTGCGCTCGTTGTTCGCGCTGAGGCGCGAGGTCACGACCTCGGTCGGATACTCGAGGATCATCCACAGGTTGCGCCCCATGTAGTCGCTCGAGCCGATCCCGCCGCCCGGATTGATGAACGAGGCGTAGGCGGCGTTGACCGCGGCGACGGCATCCGCCGCGTTCTGGTAGAAGTTCTCCGGCGCGACGAAGTCGGCCGGCTTCTCGGTCAGGAAATCATCGCCGCAGGCGGCCAGCGGCAGCGCGGCCGCCGTCAGCAGCGCAGCGATGCGAAGACGGGTCTTCATGTCGGTCCTCGGCGCGCTCAGTAAGTGAAGGTCAGGCCGAACGTGACGCCCCGCGCGAGCGGATAGGCGCCGATGTCGATGCCGCGGTTCTGGCTGCTCACCGACTGCGAGCTGACGTCGGGATCGAAGCCCGAGTAGTCGGAGATGGTGAACAGGTTCGTGCCGGTGACGTACAGGCGCGCCGTGCCGACACGCGAACGATTGAGGAGCCGCTCCGGCACCCCCCACGAGAGCGTGAGGGTGCGCAGCCGCAGGTACGACGCGTCCTCGAGCAGGTTGCTCGTGAAGTTGTTCGTGCCGACCTGGTTCGGATTGTCGCCGATCGCCGGGAACTTCGCGTTCGGATTGGTCGGGCTCCACGCGTCGCGGTAGCGCTCGCGCGAGACGTTCACGCGCGGCGAGCTCTCGGTGCGGATGCGGTTCACGTTCAGCACCTTGCCCCCCTTCTGCCCCTGCAGGAGCCCCGTCAGCTCGAAGCCCTTCCAGCTGAAGGTGTTCGTGACGCCGTAGGTGAAGTCGGGGAACGGATTCCCGATGTCGGTGCGGTCGGCGAGCGTGATGACCGAGTCCCCGTCCACGTCCTCGATCCACATGTCGCCCGGCTGGAAGCTGTTCCCGCTGAAGGGGCGGTGCGTGATCGTGGCGGCCGTGGCGGAGTCGGGGATCACCCCGCGGCTCTTGAAGCCGTAGAACACGCCCAGCGGCTTGCCGACCTGGAAGAGCGTCCCCGGGAGGTTGTAGTCGGTCGTGATGAAGTCCGCCTCGATCCGCTCGGGGCCGCCGAGGTCCACGATCTTGTTCTTGTTGCGAGCGATGTTCGCGTTGGCACGCCACGAGAAACCGTTGCGACCGCCGCGCAGGATCTGCGCATCGAGCCCGAGCTCGAAGCCCGTGTTCTCCACCGCGCCGCGATTCGCGAGCGCGTTCTCGAAGCCCGACTCGAGCGGCAGGCGGATCAGGAGGAGCAGATCGGTCGTCTTCTTCGCGTAGTAGTCGGCGACGAGGTTGAAGCGATCGAGGAAGGCGATGTCGATGCCGTAGTCGACCTGCCGCGTCGTCTCCCAGGTCAGGTCGGGGTTGCCGACCGCGGACGGGAAGTAGCCGGCGAAGGGCGAGCCGCCGAAGCTGTAGCCGACGTCGGACAGGCGCGAGAGCGACTGATACGGGCGAATCGACGGGTTACCGACCGTGCCGACCGAGGCGCGCAGCTTGAGCTCGTCGATCGAGCGCCCGACGCTCGCGAACCACGGCTCCGCGGAGACGCGCCAGGCGACGGCGGCCGACGGGAACGACCCCCACTTGTGGTTGGCCGAGAAGCGCGAGGACCCGTCGGTACGGTAGGTCGCCGTGAAGATGTAGCGGTCGAGCAGCGTGTAGTTCGCGCGGGCGAGCCACGACTCGAGCGTCTGCGACGTGTGGCGCGACGAGATGCTCGGGCCGCCCTCCTGCGTGCCGGCGCCGATGTCGTAGTAGCCCGTGATGTCGCTCACGAACTGCGTGTTCGACATGTTGTCGCCGTCCAGGTCGGTCTTCTGGCGCGTATAGCCGCCGAGCACGCTCAGGTCGTGCGCACCGAAGCGACGCGAGTAGGTGAGCGTGTTCTCGTTCAGCCACGACCCGGTCGCCGTGCTGGCGCGGATCGCGTAGCCGTTGGTCTGCGAGCCGCGCAGCGTCGTGCGCGGATAGTAGGTGTAGCGCCAGCGGTCGGCGTAGTCGGCGCCGAAGGACACCTTCGCCTCGAGCCCGTCGAACAGCTCCGCCTTCGCGAAGATGTTGCTCAGCAGCCGCGTGTCGCTCAGCGAGTCGGAGACTTCGCGCGCGAGCGAGACGGGGTTCGGCGTCGGCGGCGGATCGAGCAGCGTGTTGAAGCGCCGCAGGTCGTTGAGGATGTAGCTGTACGTGCCGTCCGCGTTCTTCACCGGGAAGATCGGGACGTACTGGATCGCCGCGCTGATGGCGCCGGCGTTCGTGTTCTGCTGCCCGCCGCTCGGCACCGACCGGCTCCGTGCCTGGCTGGCGGTGATCGAGCCGCCGAACTCGAGTCGCGAGCCGATCGACTGGTTGAGGTTCATGCGCCCCGACAGGCGCCGGAGCCCCGAGCCGAGGACGATGCCGTCCTGGTCGAAGATCCCGCCCGAGAGCGAGTAGCGCGTCGGCGAGGCGGCCGTCGTGGCGCCACGCACCGAGAGCTGCAGGTTGTTGACCGGGCCGGTGCGGAAGATCTCGTCCTGCCAGTCGGTGTCGGTGCCCGCGGCGAGGATCGAGTCCTTGACCGCCTGCGGGAACGGCTCGTACGGATTGCTGGAGTTCATGGCATACTCATTCGCGTAGTCCATGTACTCCCGCGCGTTCAGCATGTCGTAGGTCTTGGCGACCGTCTGCATGCCGGAATAGAAGTCGAGCGTGAACTGCGGGCGGGTGCCGCGTCCCTGTTTCGTCGTGATGATCACGACGCCGTTGGCGCCGCGCGCGCCGTAGATGGCCGTCGCCGACGCGTCCTTGAGGATCGAGATCGACTCGATGTCGCTCGGATTGAGCGTGACGAGCGGGTTGTTGGGGGTCGTGCGGTCACGGCCGCCGTTGCCGACCGCCGACCCCTCGATGTCGTTCTCGATCGGGAAGCCGTCGACGACGTAGAGCGGCTCCGAGTTGCCGGTGAGCGACGACGTGCCGCGGATGCGCACGGAGAGCGCGCCACCGGGCTCGCTGGATGCCGTCGTCACCTGCACGCCAGGGGAGGTGCCCTGCAGCACCTGGTCGATCGACGACACCGGCGCCTTCTCCAGCGCCTCGGTCGTCACGGTGGAGATGGCGCCCGCGACGTCGCGCCGGCTCTGCGTGCCGTAGCCCACGCTCACGACCTCGGTCAGCAGCACGGCCTGCGCATGGAGCCGCGCATCGAGGGTGAGCGCGCTGCCGGCGGGGACGGTGACGCTCAGGGTCACCGGAGCGTAGCCGAGCCGCTGCACGCGCACCTGCTGGGCGCCGGCGGGGACGCCGTTGATCGCGTAGCGGCCGTCGGCGCCCGACTGCGCGCCGAGGCGCGTGCCGACGACGGTGACGGTGGCATTCGCCAGCGGCTGTGCGGCCGCGCTGTCGGACACCGTGCCGACGATGCGGCCCGTCGGACCCGTGGGCGCCTGCGCGCGGAGCGCCGGCGCCACGAGGGCGGCGAGCACGAGGGCCTGCTTGAATCCTTGCATCCACCGCATGGTGGAGTCTCCGGTGAAGAGTGGAGGCGTGCGGTCGAGCGACCGCGGGAGGGGAGGGCGCGGCCGGCGGAGCGGCCGGCCGCGAGGTCAGCGTGCGGTGAGGACGGTGCGCGCCCGGTGCGGGCGGGCATCGGGAGGACTGGAGCCGCCCGTCGGCGCGCCGCACGAGCGGCGCACGACGAGCGACGGCTCGAGGAGCTGGCGGGTGATCGTGGGAAGCCCGCGGATGCGGGCGACGACGTGATCGACCGCCAGCTCGCCGATGCGATCGGTGGGGACGTGCACCGTCGTCAGCGGCACGCGCGCACGCGCCGACAGCTCGATGTCGTCGAGGCCGACGATGGCGACGTCCTCGGGGACGCGGATGCCGTGATCGAGCAGCGCGTCCTGGAAGCCGAGCGCGCCGAGATCGTTGTGCGTGTACATCGCGTCCGGCCGATCGGTCATCGCGGCGATCCGCTCGCCGATCGCGTAGCCGGACTCGTAGTCGTTCCACTCGCCCTCGTACGGGTACTCGAGGACGAAGGCGGGATCGACGCGGAGCCCTGCGCCCTCGATGGTCCGGAAGTACCCGGTGGAGCGACGCTCGAAGGCGACGCTTCCGCGCCGGTCGCCCATGTACGCGAAGCGCCGGCGGCCGAGGGAGAGCAGATGCTCTGCCGCGATCACGCCGGCGCGGTCCATGTCTCCGGCCACCATCGGGACGTCGTCGCCGTGGGTGTAGGAGACCATCACGTACGGGAACCCCTCGTCGTGCAACTCCTGGATCGCGGGGCTCAGGCGATACGTGCGGGACATCGAGACGATGAGCACCCCCTGCACGCCGAGCTGCCGGAAGCGCTGCAGCTGCTCCTCCTCGCGGTCGAGCTGGAACGAGGAGGAGGAGAAGAGGAGCCCGTAGCCCAGCTCGTCGGCGCGTCGCTGCGCGGCGTTGGCGACGAGGGAGAAGAAGGGGCTGCTGAGGTCGCGGAGGACGAATCCGAGGACGCGTCCGCGCGGGCCGTCGTGCGTCTGGGGCGGCCGGACGGCGACGAAGGTCCCGCGCCCGACGCGGCTGTGGAGGACGCCGTCCGAGACGAGGCCGGCGAGCGCCTTGTTGATCGTGATCAGCGAGACGCCGTAGTCGCGCGCCAGCTCGCGGTGCGTGGGGACGCGCGCGCCGACGGGGATCTCACCCGACGTGATGCGTCGGCGGAGATCGGCGGCGACCTGCTGATAGAGGGGAGTGGAAGCGGCCGGATCGATTCGCACGCAGGCACCGAGGAGGGGACGGATACCGACTGCGGGCTCCACCGCGGGGGTGCGGTGGCGTTCGCCGAGAGAATGGCGGAGCGCATTGATATTGTCAATAGTACGAACAATATCGGGGCTGGAGATCGGGGGTTGGGGGTTGGGGATCGGGGATTGGACGCTGCGGACGGGAGACGGTGGCTGACGTCCCGAGCGAATGCGAGGGAGCTGCGGCATCGGCCGAGAGCCGAGGACCGGAAAGCGTGTTGTCATCCCGCCGTCGCGAAGCGATCGCGAAGTGACCAGACAGCCGCTAACCGCCTAGCGCCCGGCTCTCGCTGGCCGCCACCCGCGCAGCACCGCGTCCGGCGTGTGCGTCGCCGCCTCGCGCGCCGAGAGCCGGCGCCGCCGCGGGCTCGCCACCGCGCCCGGCCCCGTGGTGCCGAACTCATAGAACCGCGCCTGCTCCGGCTCCCACCACTGGCGCCCGCCGAGCGAGTCGGTGCTCGACATCCGACCCCACCCCGTGGCTCCGATGTGGTCGTCCATCCAGCAGTCGATGAACACCGCGCTCCCCACCGCGTCCGGGTTGCCGTAGGGGTGCCACGGCCGCCCCAGCACCACGGACGCGGGCGCCATCGCGGGATGCTCCTTCCCCAACCGGCTGCGCACGAACAGAAAGCCGTGCGGCTGCGCGACGTCCGTGCTCGGCGCCGTCACGATCCCGTTGTTGTCGCGGCTCCCCCGATCCCGCGACACGATGTCGCACTCCTCGAACACCGCCTGCCCCGCCCCGAAGATGAAGTCCACGCTCCCGACCACCTCGCACCGGTAGAACCAGCTCCGCCCCGCGTTCGGGAACAGCGTGTCCTGATGCCCCACGATCCGAACGTCCACGAAGGCCGTGCGATCGCTCCCGAAGTCGAGCATCAGCGCGACCGCCTGGGCGTTCCGCAGCTTCGTCGGATCGCCTTCCGCCTTGGCGGCATTCGCCACGTAGTCGAACGAATTCTCGATCGTGAGCCGCTCGGCGCGGAAATCGGGCGCGACGACGCGCAGGGTGAAGCTTCCCCGCGTGCCGTACGTCCCGCCCCCCGGCGACGGGGTGTCCGCCGCCGCGTCGTAGGTGAGGATCGTCGAGTCGCGGCTCTCGCCGACGATCGTCAGCCGGGCGCGGTCGATCGTCAGCTTCTCGCGGTAGCGTCCGTTGCGCACGAAGATCACCGTGCGCCGGCCGCTGCTGGCGGGAAGGTGCGCGAGCGCGCCCCCGAGCGATCGGTAGCGGGGGATGCCCTGGACGCTGTCGCCGTCGGCGCCCGCGTGTCGCGCATCCACGATCGCCTGGTAGCGCGCCGATCCCCCCTGCCCCGTCGCCACGGCGGCGATCGTCGTCCCCGCCGCCGCTGCGAGCGCGAGCGCAAGTCCGAAGGTCCTCGACATCGGATGTCGTGATTCGAGAGTCCGCGACGCATCCGGTGAGAAGGGCGGCTGCTCGCGTCGTCAGGGTCCGCCCGACATTATTCGGACGATCATAGCAGCTCGCCCCAGCTCGCACGAGGACGCGCCCGCGCGAACGGTGCGCGCTCGTCCCGGTGCCGACGAGGACCACATGGCCAGATACGCGAACATTCTCGAGACAGTCGGTCGCACTCCCGTCGTCAGGATCAACCGGCTCGCCCCCGAAGGGGTCGACCTCTACGTGAAGGTCGAGGCGTTCAACCCGCTCGGTTCGGTGAAGGATCGTCTCGCGCTCGGCATCATCGAGGACGCGGAGCGGCGCGGTGTGCTGAAGCCGGGGCAGACGGTCGTCGAAGCGACGAGCGGCAACACCGGGATCGGGCTCGCCATGGTGTGCGCGGCGAAGGGCTACCCGCTCGTCGTCACGATGGCCGACTCGTTCAGCGTGGAGCGCCGCCGCCTCATGCGCTTCCTCGGCGCGAAGGTGGTCCTGACACCGGCGCCGGAAGGGGGGACCGGGATGGTGCGCAAGGCACGTGCGCTCGCCGAGAAGCACGGGTGGTTCCTCACGCGGCAGTTCGAGAACGAGGCGAACGCCGACTACCACTCGCGCACCACCGCGCGCGAGATCGTGGACGACTTCGCCGGCGCGCGGCTCGACTACTGGGTGACGGGCTTCGGCACCGGCGGCACGCTCAAGGGCGTCGCGCGCGTGCTCGAGCAGGAGCGCCCCGAGACGAAGATCGTCCTCGCCGAGCCGGCGGATGCGGCGATGGTCGCCAGCCAGACGCCGCAGGAACGCGCCGACGACGGATCGCCGGCCTCGCGCCACCCAGCGTGGAAGCCGCACCCGATCCAGGGGTGGAGCCCCGACTTCATCCCCAAGCTCGCCGGCGACGCGCTCGCCGCCGGGCTCGTGGATCGCGTCGTCACCGTCGCGGCGCCGGACGCGATGCGCGCGTCGCGCGACCTCGCGCGGCAGGAGGGGATCCTCGTCGGCACCTCGTCGGGCGCGACCTTCTGGGCGGCGCTGCAGGTCGCCCGCGAAGCGCCCACGGGCTCCACGATCCTGTGCATGCTCCCCGACACTGGCGAGCGCTATCTCAGCACGCCGCTCTTCGGCGAGATCGAGGCGGAGATGAACGACGAGGAACGCGCCATCGCGGAGTCGGTGTGATGCGCGTGCTCGGGGTCACCGGGCCCCGAGCACGCGCTGTACCGCGCCCGCGTACCGCTGCCACGACTCGACCTCCTCGGTCAACCGGCGCTCGCCCGTCGGCGTGAGCTCGTAGACGCGCGCGATGCGGTTGTGCTCCGTCGTCTGCCAGGCGGAGGCGATCCAGTCGCGCAGCTCGAGCCGATGCAGCGCCGGGTAGAGCGAGCCCTGCCCGATCTGGAAGACGTCCTGCGACATCGCGCGGATCCGCTCGCCGATCCCCCAGCCGTGCATCGGGCCGATCGAGAGCGCCTTGAGGATCAGCAGGTCCATCGTCCCCTGCAGGACGTCCGCGCGGCCAGGCATGCGGCGCTCCGCGGACGCCGCTACTGGCTGAACCGCACGCTGACGCCGAACGTTCGCGGCGGATTCGTGAGGTAGCCGACGCGCGCGAGCGTGCCCCGCTCGCGATCGAGGGCGAGCCGCGCCTCCGTGTCCGTCAGGTTGTTCACGAACAGCGCGTACTCCCAGATCCCGCGCGTCACCCCGAGGCGCACGTTCGCGAGCGTGTACGCGGGGAGCAGCGGATCGAAGGTGAAGGTGCTCTGCGTGAGCGGACCGCCCACGGCGTTCGGGAACGCGTCGAGCGGCACCGTGCCGAAGCCGGCGCCCAGGTCGTCGATGAGCGTGTATCGCGATCCGACGTGGCGCACCGACGCGGTGATCGACGGCAGCGCACCGCGGACGGCGCTCCACCGGTAGGTCGCCGCCGCCGAGCCCTGCACGCGGGGCACGCTCGGCAGCCGGTTGCCGGACTCGATCCCCGAGACGATGCTCGTCCGGCCGCTCGCGTCGGTCGAGGTGAGCGTGGAGCGCAGCTGCCCGTCGTTGAGGCTCGCGCTCACCGACAGGTCCCAGTGCGAGTTGGGCGTGACGCCGAAGTCCAGCTCGATCCCCGTGCTCCGCGCCGCCGGCACGTTGAAGACGAGGCGCGACGTGCAGGAGCCCGCCGTCACGGTGAGCTGCAGATCCTGGATGTCCATGTAGTACGCCGACACGTTCAGGAAGGCGCGTCCGCCGAGCATCGTCGACTTCGCGCCGACCTCGTAGTTCCACGCCGACTCGTCCTTCCACGAGTCGCGGCCGCCGAAGGTGACGAGATCCTGCGACGTGCACACCGGCACGTTGAGCGGATCGTTGATCCCGCCGAGACGGAATCCCTTCGACGCCTGCGCGCTGAGCGTCACCCCCTCCGACGCGCGGACGCTCGCCATGAGCCGCGGCGCGACCCCGCTGGCGGTCGTCGAGCCCGGTGTCGAGATGACCGACGTGCCGTTGTCGTCGTTGCCGAACATCCCGTCGAAGATCTGGGTGCGATCCTCGTCGAAGTCGTAGTAGCGGAGCCCGGCGGTGAGGTGCGTGCGCGTGCCGACGGGAATCGTCCCCTCGCCGAAGAGCGCGAACTGGCGGAGGTCGTAGCCGAGATCGGAGAAGAAGAGCTGGTCCCGGGCGGCGCGCAGCCCGCGCGTCGGGATCCCGGTCGCTGCCTCGAATCCGGGCGCCATGACGCTCTGGCCGTAGTCGCGGCGCGCCGTGCTGAAGAAGCCTCCGACCAGCCAGCGCGCCCCGCCCCGTTCACCGGCCAGCCGCAGCTCCTGCGTCAGCACATGGGTTTTCGTGACGTCGGTGAGCTGCGCGTCCATGGTGTAGATCGGCTCGGGGAGGCCGATGCTGCTGCCGACGATGCTCGCGAACAGCGCGCCGCCGTCGCGCACCACGGTGACGTCGCGCGTCGCGTACGACGTGACCGACGTCAGCTCCGCGCCGCCGAACGCATAGCCCACGTTGACGCCGCCGAGCGCGAACCGGTCGTCGAACGGCTCGGGGATCTGCGTGAAGAGCTGGCGCGAGCCGAGCGTGACCTTCGGCCGCGAGGTGGTGTAGGGGTTCGCCAGCACGTTGTACATGTCGTGTCGATTCCAGCCGTCGGCCGAGACCGACTGGTACATGGCGCGCGGCGTGATGCGGAGCTTCGCCGTCGGCGCGAGCTGCACCGCCGCGCGCACTCCCGTTCGCGTGCCGGAGTTCAGGTTCTCCCGGATCCGCGCGCCCGGCTGCACGGCGTCCATGTAGCCGCCGAAACTGTTGTGGTAGGCCGCGACCCGTCCGGCCGCGCGCTCCCCCAACGGCACGTTGGCGCCGAGCTTCACGCTCCCCCCCGCCGAGCCGCCGGTCATCCCGGTGGCCGTCCCCTCGCCGAACACGCTGCGGAGGCCGAGCTCCGGCTGGTTGCTGATGTAGCGTACCGTCCCCGCGAGCGAGCCGGCGCCGAACAACGTTCCTTGCGGTCCGCGCAGCACCTCGACGCGCGAGACGTCGAAGAGATCGATCTCCGGCGTGAAGAGCGAGAGCGAGATCGGGATCTCGTCGAGGTAGACCCCCACCTCCTCCTTCACCCCCGGCTGGTCGCGCGCCGTCTGACCGGACGAGGTGCCGCGCATCGCGACCTGGCTCTGTCCCGGCCCGAGGTTCTGCACGCTGAACCCGGCCTGCGTGATCGCCACGTCCTCGATCGACTCGGCGCCGAGCGTACGGAGTTGGTCGGCCGTCGGCGCCGCGATCGAGAAGGGCACGTCCTTCAACTCCTGCTCGCGCAGCGTCGCCGTCACCCGCACCGCGTTGAGCGGGACCGGGTCGAGCACGAGATCGACCGTCGTCTCTCCCACCGCGCGCACGTCGGTTCGGCGCGCGCGCCGGAAACCGACGAGACTCGCCGCCACCGTGTACGTGCCGGGTGGGAGGCTGGCCACCGTGTAGCGGCCGCTCGCGTCGGAGACGCCCACACGCACGGCGCCGGTGGCGTCGTTCGTCACGCTGACGCGCGCCGAGGCGAGGACGACCCCGCTCGGTGTGCGCACGATGCCGGTGAGTGTGGCGGTGGATTGCGCGCCGGCGGCAGTGCCGCACAGCAACGCGGCGACGACGAGGGCACGACGGGCACGCGCGCGGCGATCGTGCATCGGGATCTCCAGTCGGAAGGCATGACGGCGGCTGAACGCGGAAGCAGCGGCGCGGCTCCGGCAGCGGCACGAATCACTTCACTTGCGGGATCCATCGGCGTCCGGCGCGAGTATATGGCGACTCGCGTACGGAAGGCAAGAGTCGCGACGCGGCCTTCCCCTCGTGCTTCGACAGGAGCGGCAGGTGCGTGATGGCGTTCGCCCACGTGGCGCCGTATACTCGCCGTCTCCTGCCCACCCGCGCGCGCAGCGGCATCGCGCGATCGCGCATCCCTCCACGAGCGCATCTCGCATGGCGACGGCGACCATCACCAACCAGCGCACGATCATCGCGAACCAGCGCCGGATCCTGAAGAACCAGGACAAGCTGGCGCTGATCGTCACCAATCAGGAGCGCATCCTCCGGAACCAGCAGGCCATCATGAAGAACCAGAAGAAGATCATGGCCAACCAGTCCCGGATCCTGAAGAAGCAGTAGCGCGCGTCCCGGCCACGACGATGAAGCGCGTGGGCGACCATCCATCGCCCGGTCCGCCGCCGCGCGTCCTGCTGGTGATGGAGGCGCAGTGGCCGCGCGCGAACGTGCGCGCCGCGCTGCGCGAGGTGGGCTACGATGCCGTCGGCGCCCGATCGCTCGCCGAGGCGCTCTCGGTGCGCGCTGCCGAACCGGGGCGCGGCCCGGTGGAGCTGATCCTCGTGGATCAGTCGGCGCTCCGCGATCCGCGCAGCGATGCGCTCCTCGCGCGTCTGCTCGCGTCGCACGCCGAGCCGCCGGCGGTGCTCCTCGCGCCGTCGACGGTCGAGACGCACGCGGGCGCCTGGCGTCGCGTGCTGCGACGCCCCGTGAGCATCGAGGAGATCGTCGCGGCGGTCGAGGCCTTGCTGCCACGGCCCCGCTCGGCGCGACGTCCCCTCGAGTGAATGGTGTACGGCGGCGCGGTGGCGGCACCCGGTGCGCGTGCCGGCCCGCGCCGCGCGCTCACTGCTTCCCTTCGACGTGCCGGCCGAAGTTGTCCAGGATCGCCTGCCACCCCTGCCGCTGGAGCTCGGGCGGATTCTCGCGCTCGGCGTCGAACGTCACCGTGACGTGCACGCCGTCCGGTCGTGCGGCGAACACGTTGCGGACCTCGCGTCCGTCGCCCATCCGGTAGTCGATCGCCTCTCCCGGCACGACGCGGGTGTACGTCCCGCCGAAGTCGAAGCCGACGCTCCCGTCCTTCGCCTCCATGCGCGACAGGAACGTCCCCCCCTCCCGCAGATCGACGGTGGCCCGCGTCGTGTGCCAGTCGTCCTGGGCGCTGTTCCACTGCACGATGTCCGCCGGATCGTTCCAGGCTGCCCAGACGGCGGAGATCGGGGCCCTCACGAATCGTTCGATGGTGATCTTCATGGTCGTCTCCCGTTCGGCGTGAGTGAGTCTACACCCTCACGTCGAACGAGGGAGGGGCGGATCGACATGCCGGGTCGTTGCCGAGGTCCCCGCCGGACGCTACAATGGTCGCCGGGATGAATGAGGCGCTCACACCGGGGACGCGGCTCGGCCCCTACGAGATCGAGGGACTGATCGGCAGCGGGGGGATGGGACACGTCTACCGTGCCCGCGACCCCCGCCTCGCGCGCCACGTCGCCATCAAGACGCTCGCGACGGAGACGCTGTCCGACCCGGAGGTCGTCCGGCGCTTCGAGTCGGAGGCGCGGACGGTCGGCACGCTCGACCATCCCAACCTGCTCGTCGTCTACGACGTCGGGCAGGCCGACGAGGTCCCCTATCTCGTCTCGGAGCTGCTCGACGGGGAGACGCTGCGGGAGCGCCTGCGACGGCAGGGCGCCCTCGCCGAGCGCCAGGTCGTCGACCTGGGGATCCAGGTGGCGCGCGGGCTCGCGGCGGCACACGCGCGCGGCATCGTGCATCGCGACCTCAAGCCGGAGAATCTCTTCCTCACGCGCGATCGTCGCGTGAAGATCCTCGACTTCGGGATCGCGAAGCGGGTGCAGGTCCCCGGAGGCGCCGCGACGGCGACGTTCGCCACGCCGCTCACCGCGACCGGCGCGATCGTCGGCACCGTCGGCTACATGGCCCCCGAGCAGGTCGTCGGCGAGGCGGTCGACGCGCGCACCGACCTGTTCGCGCTCGGCGTCGTGCTGCACGAGCTGCTCGCCGGCGAGCCCCCGTTCCGCCGGCCGACCGGCGTCGCGACGCTGAGCGCGATCGTGAGCGACGATCCGCCGGCGCTGCCGCCGTCGGTGTCGCCGGTCCTCGCCCGCATCGTGCGGCGGTGCCTGGAGAAGGTCCCCGCCGACCGGTTCCAGACCGCGCGCGAGCTGGAGGTGTCGCTCGAGCTGATCGACGCCTCCCACTCGGGCGAGCAGCGGGGCGCCGAGCGGCCACCTCGCGCCATTCCCCGGCGCCAGGCGCTGATCTACGGCGCCGCATCGCTCGCGCTGCTCGCCGCCGGCGCCGCCGGGGGCGCGGTGCTCGATCGCCGGAAGCGCGTCGTGCTCACGCCGAGCTTCCGCCGCGTGACCTTCCGCCGCGGACTCATCCGGTCGGCGCGCGTCGCCCCCGACGGGCAGACGATCCTCTACGGCGCGCTGTGGGACGGCGAGCGATGCCGCGTGCACACGGCGCGCGTCGACGGCACGGAATCGGGCGCGCTCGATCTCCCGGAGGCGAACCTGCTCGCCGTCTCGCGCGCCGGCGAGCTGGCGATCACGCTCGGCCCCCATCGCGACGGCGTGGTCACCTACGGCACGCTCGCGCGCGTGCCGATGACCGGCGGCGCTCCGCGGGCGATGATCGAGCAGGTGAAGTTCGCGGACTGGTCCCCCGACGGGACCCAGCTCGCGATCGTGCGCAACGTGGACGGGCGCGATCGGCTCGAATATCCGATCGGGAACGTGCTCGTGGAGCCGAAGGTCGGCGAGCGCACGGGGCTCGGCTTCGTCCGCGTGTCGCCCGACGGGACGCTCGTCGCCTTCGTGCAGTACCTCACGCCCGGCTCGCTGGTGGGGCGCGTGTCGGTGGTGGACACCGGCGGCCGCGTGCGCGCGCTGTCGGAGGAGTTCCTCAACGTGCACGGGCTCACCTGGCGCGGCGAC
>Ga0182741_1000972_pt1 | contig 40214 bp, 43 predicted proteins | sample eDN5th37CBELigOP_FD_128874 | JGI IMG/M metagenome (GOLD analysis project Ga0182741, IMG submission 128874) | Enriched Organic Plus compost microbial communities from Emeryville, California, USA - eDNA 5th pass 37_C BE-Lig OP (version 2) (version 2) ... | reverse complement strand
TAGGTTCCGGCGGCATCCTCGGCCTCGCGTTCCTTCTGTTCCAGCAACACCGCCAGCTCCGCCCGCGCCGCCGTCAGCGATCTCTCGGTGGCGGCGCCCTCGGCGCGGCTGGCCGCCAGGCCGGCACGGGTGCGGGCCAGTTCGTCGAGCCGCCGCGACAGCGACGCCGCCCGCGCATAGACCGGCGGCAGCGAGGCGCCGATCAGCATGGCGCCGCGCGCCGCCGCCAGCGCGTCGCCCGATTGCAGCGCCAGCGCCGGGGGCATGTCATGCTGCAGCCGCTGCAGCACCGCGATCAGGCGCGTGACCGCGACACGGTCCTTGGCGAAGCTGGCGCTGAGGCGCGCATCCTCCGCCGCCAGATGGGCGATGCGTTCGGTCTCTTCCTCGCGCCGGCGCTCCAATTGCGCGATCTGCGCCGCTGTGGCGATCAGCTTGCGCCGCAGCGCCGCCGCCTCGGCGGACAGCGCCTCGCTCTTCTCCTTCGCCGCCGCCACCTGCGGCCGCGCCTCCTTCAGCTTCTCGTCGAGCACGCGCAACCGCTCGGCGCTGGAGGGAAGCTGCGACAACGCCTTGGCGGGCAGGGCGCGCGACAGGTCGAGCGGCTGTTCGGGCGGAGCCTCGGCGCGGGGCGCCGGGCGCGGGCTGGGCGCGATCATCCGCACCGTCCTGGCGGGCGGCTTGGCGGCGGGCTTGCGGGTCTGGGCGTCCGCTTCCGGCGGCGCCAGCGCCGCACCCAGAAGAAGAAGGAGCGCCGCCCGTTTCAGATCACGCCTCGCGCCGGAGCAGGGAATGGCCGGTCATCGCCGCCGGAACCGGAATGCCCATCAGGTCGAGCATGGTGGGCGCGACATCGGCCAGCCGCCCGTCGGTCAGCGCGCCCCGCGGACCGTTCACCAGGATCACCGGCACATCCAGTGTGGTATGGGAGGTCAAGGGCTCGTGCGTCGCGGGGTCTTCCATCATCTCGATATTGCCATGGTCGGCGGTGATCAGCATCACCCCGCCCGTCTTCTCGATGGCGGCGCGCAACCGGCCCAGCGCCGCGTCGATCGTCTCCACCGCCTTGAGGGCCGCTTCCATCACCCCGGTATGGCCCACCATGTCGGGATTGGCATAGTTGCAGACGATGAGATCGTACCGGCCCGAGAGGATGGCCTCTTCCAGCCGGTCGGTGACCTCGCCCGCGCTCATGTCGGGCTTGAGGTCATAGGTCGCCACCTTGGGGCTGGGCACCAGGATGCGGTCCTCGCCCGGGAATTGCAGCTCGCGCCCGCCATTGAGGAAAAAAGTGACATGGGCGTATTTCTCGGTCTCGGCGATGCGGAGTTGCTTCAGGCCCCGGGCCGCCACCACCTCGCCCAGCGTGTCGCGCACATCCTCGGGCGGGAACACCGCCGCCATCAGGGGCTTCAGCGCGTCGGAATATTCGGTCAGGCCCGCGGCGGCGGCGAAATGCGCCACCCGGCGGCGCACGAAGCCGTCAAAGGCCGGATCGAGCAGCGCGGCCGAAATCTCGCGCGCGCGGTCGGCGCGGAAATTGGCGAAGAGCAGCACATCGCCGTCGCTGACGCCCGCATAATCGTCGAGCACCACCGGCACCAGGAATTCGTCGGTCACGCCCTCTTCGTAAGAGGCGTCGATCGCCGCCAGCGGGCCTTCGAAGCGGCGCGCCTCGGCCTCGACGATGGCGGCATAGGCCTTCTCCACCCGGTCCCAGCGCTTGTCGCGGTCCATGGCATAGAAGCGGCCCGCCAGCGTCGCCAGCCGCACGCCGGGAATGCCCGCGATGTCGGCCAGGAACTTCTCGACAAAGCCCCGCGCGCTCTTGGGCGGGGTGTCGCGGCCGTCGAGGAAGGCATGGACGAACACCGGCACCCCCGCCGCCGCCTTCACCAGCGCGGCGATGTGATCCTGGTGCGAATGGACGCCGCCGGGCGACAACAGGCCCATGATGTGCAGCGCTCCGCCCGTGGATTTGGCCTTGGCGATCAGGTCCAGCAGCACCGGGCGCGCCGCCAGCGTGCCGTCCTCGATGGCGACGTCGATGCGCGGCAAATCCTGCGCCACCACGCGGCCCGCGCCGATATTCATGTGGCCGACCTCGGAATTGCCCATCTGGCCGCGCGGCAGGCCCACCGCCGCGCCGGAGGTGGCGAGCAGCGCATGCGGACATTCGGCCAGCATGCGGCGGTAGTTGGGGGCGCGGGCGCGGGCGATGGCGTTGTCGGCCGCATCCTCCGGCCGCCAACCCCAACCGTCTAGGATGCAAAGCAGAGCGGGACGCGGAGCCATTCACGGATTCCTGAGATGATTTGCGGCCGAAAATAGGGAGCCGGCCCGCCCCTGTCCATCGCGGGACGCCGCTCAGCGAAACTTGGGGCCGGCGGTCCAGGCGACGATGGATTTGCGCGTGCCCCGCGTCACCGGCGTGACCCGGTGCAGGACATAGGAGGGAAATGCCACCAGCGTGCCGCGCGCCTTGGGCGCGGTGGTGATCTCGTTGCCGCCATGGGTCTGCAATTCCCCGCCCTCATAGGCGGCCGGGTCGGAGAGCTGGAGCGAGAAGGAGAGCTTCCGCGCAAAGAGCCGCCCGTAATCGGTGTGCCAGTCGTAATGGCCGCCTTCCTCGGCATGATAGACCGTGTACTGGAAGGGCTCGGAGAAGCCGGTGAGGTCGAACTGATAGACCTGGGCGTTGAGGTGGCGCACCGCCTGCTCCATCCGCAGGAAGAACCATTGCGTCTCGGGCGTGGGCTTGATCCAGGCGGTGCGCGTCACGCGTATGGCGGCGTTGGCGGGCCGCGCCACGCCCGAGACGCCCGCCGCCTGGGCCTGCAGCGCATCGCCATAGGCCTCGATGCGGTCCATCTCCTCGGGCGTGAAGACGTTCAGCAGGCTGGAGAAGGAGTCGGTGTAATGTGCGCCCGCATGGCCCGTCATCGCCGGTCTCCTCAGCGGAAGCGCGGGCCTGCGGCCCAGAAGACCAGCGCCTTGCGCGTGCCCCGGGTCACGGGCGTGACCCGGTGCATCACATAGGACGGGAAGGCCACCATGATGCCGCGCTCGCGCGGGGCGGCCACGGGGGCGCGCGTCGAGCCGCCGAAGATTTCCAGGTCGCAGCCCTCATAGCTGCCGGCCTCGCTCAGTTGCAGCGAGAAGGAGAGCTTGCGCGGCATCGGCGCCTCGAGCTGGTCGGCATGCCAGTCGAAGAAACCGCCCTCGTCATCCTGATAGACGGTGTATTGCAGGGGATCGGAGAAGCCCACCAGGTCGTAGTGATAGACCTGCTGGTTGAGCGCCAGGGCGATGCGCTCCAGCCGCTCGTAAATCCAGGCCGTCTCGGCCACGCGCGGAAACCAGGCGGTGCGGGTGATGCGCACCGGGTCCTTGCCGCCGCCCTGGCCGGGCTCGTAGATGACGGAGGCCTTCTCCAGCCTGAGCCGGTCGCCATAGGCCACGATGGCGTCCAGCTCCTGGGGGCTGAAGGCGTTCTCCCAGACCACGAAGGACTGGGTGCTGATATTTCCCGCAGCCGACACGCCGTCTTGCCCGTCCCGTCAAAAGCGGCAGCGAAAATAGGCCCCCGTCCCCTGCGCCGCAACCCAGCATGGCGCTGGGACATTGCCGCGGCGGCGCTAGCGGAAGGGCGGCCCGGCCGCCCACACCACCAGCGCCTTGCGGGTGCCCGCACGGATGGGCGTGACGCGGTGCAGCACATAGGCGGGAAACACCACCAGCGCCCCGCGCGTGCGCGGCGCCGCCACCGGCTTGACGCCGCCCTGAATCTCCAGGTCGCAGCCCTCATAGCTGCCGGGATCGGACAGTTGCAGCGAGGCCGACAGCTTGCGGTGCGCGGGCTGGCGGATCTGGTCCACATGCCAGTCGAAATGCCCGCCCTCTTCGCCGTGATAGACCGTGTACTGGAAAAGGTCGGAAAAGCCGGTGAGGTCGAAGCGGTAGACCTGCTGGTTGACGGCACGGATCACCCGCTCCATCCGCTCATAGAGCCAGGCGGTCTCGGCGGCGCGGCCCATCCAGGCGGTGCGGGTGATGCGGCTGGGGTCGTCGGTGGTGGAGCCGCCCTCGCCATAGACCAGGACCGCCTTTTCCAGCCTGAGCCGGTCGCCCAGCGTCACGATGGCATCCAGCTCCTGAGGCGTGAAAGCGTTTTCCCAGACCACGAAGGGCGTCAGATAGGCGTGGGGATCGTGCTGCATGGCGGTCTTTTCACGAAGCTAGGGTCCCCATCCCGCATACGCAAGCCACAGGACCTGCCAGAGCGGTTCCAGGAAAAGTGTGCAGCGTTGGTACGCTGTCGCTACCAACTCCGTCCGGAACCGCGACAAAAAAGGAGCTAGAGCATTTTCGCGGTTCGGAGGAACGCGAAATTGCTCTAGGGTGCGGGCGAGAAATCGGTCGAAGAACCGGGCCTTCAGGGCATATGGGGACACGCAGCTTTTTCGGGCGGCATTATGCGCTGGGCGTGACGGCGCTGATCTTCTGCGCCCTGCTGGCGGCGGCGGGGCTGCGCTCCACCCCCGGCGTGCTGATGGTGCCCTGGGAACAGGCCTTCGGCTGGACGCGCAGCAGCATCGGCTTCGCCGCCGCCACCGGCATCTTTCTGTTCGGCATCACCGGCCCCTTCGCCGCCGCCGCCATGCAGCGCTTCGGCATCCGCGCCACCATGATCGCGGCTTTGGCGATGATGAGCCTGTCCACCGCCGCCAGCCTCGCCATGACCGAAAGCTGGCACCTGGTCCTCACCTGGGGGCTGGTGTCGGGCATCGGCTCGGGCTGCATCACCAATGTGCTGTCGGCCACCATCGTCAACCGCTGGTTTGTCAGCCATCGCGGCCTGGTGATGGGATTGTTCGCCGCCTCCACCTCCACCGGCACGCTGATCTTCATTCCGGCGCTGGCGGCCCTGGCCGAGGCGGGCGGCTGGCAGCCGGTGGTGGCGCTGGTCGCCGTCGTGACGGCGCTTCTGATCCCCGTGGTCTTCTTCTTCCTGCCCGAATGGCCGCAGGACATCGGGGAAAAGCCTTTTGGATTTCCCCCCTCTGACGCAGCTCGGGTCGCCGCGGCGGCAGATGCCGCCACCGGCGACACCTCGCTGCGCCATCTCCCCCCGCCAGTCCTGACGGACGCGGGGGGAGAAAGCCAGAGCGTGCTGCGATCGCCGCGCGAGACCGCCAATCCCATCCGCACCGCCTTCGCCGCGCTGGGCGAAGGCGCGCGGCACCGCGACTTCTGGCTGCTGGCGGGCACCTTTTTCGTCTGCGGCTTCACCACCAACGGGCTGATCGGCACCCACATGATCGCCTTCTGCGCCGACAACGGCATGGCGGTGACGGCGGCGGGCGGCCTTCTGGCTATCATGGGCGTGTTCGACCTGGTGGGTACCACCGCCTCGGGCTGGCTGACCGACCGCTACGATCCGCGCAAGCTGCTGTTCTACTATTACGGCCTGCGCGGGCTGTCGCTGATCTATCTGCCCTTCGCCGATTTCAGCTTCTATGGCCTGTCGCTGTTCGCGGTGATCTATGGCCTGGACTGGATCGCCACCGTGCCGCCCACCGTCGCCATCGCCACCCGCACCTTCGGCCCCCGGCGCGGGCCCATCCTGTTCGGCTGGATTTCGGCCAGCCATCAGGTGGGCGCGGCCAGCGCCGCCTATCTGGCGGGGGTGAGCCGCACTTTGAGCGGCTCCTATCTCGATGCCTTCGTCATCGCCGGGATCGTGGCGGTGGCGGCGGCCTTCGCGGCGCTGGCGCTTGGCGCGAACCAGCGCCGCTACGCCAACATTTAGGTTTGCTTAACCATAAAGATTCGATCCGGCAGAGTTTGCCGGGCGGCGGCGGACGCACCTTCCGCCCTTTCGCAAGACACTGATTTTCCTTCGCTATTTCCGGCTTCCGGGCGGCACGCTTCTGGCAAGGCGAGGCGGGAAGCAAAGGCAGAAGCCTCTCATGCGCCGCGCACCTTATTATATCCGTCTTGCCGCCCTGGCCGTCGGGATCGGGCTGGCCGCCACGCCCACCTTCGCCTTTTCCCGCATCAAGGACCTGGTGGATGTGCAGGGCATCCGCGACAACCAGTTGGTCGGCTATGGCCTGGTGGTGGGCCTGAACGGCACCGGCGACTCGCTCAAGAACGCGCCTTTCACCCAGCTTTCCATCCAGACCATGCTGGAGCGGATGGGCACCAACACCCGCGGCCAGACGATGCAGACCAAGAACGTCGCCGCCGTGATGGTGACGGCCAACCTGCCCGCCTTCGCCGCGCCCGGCTCGCGCATAGACGTTTCGGTGAGCGCCATGGGCGACGCCAAGAGCCTTCAGGGCGGCACGCTTCTGGTCACCTCGCTCTATGGCGCGGACGGCTCGGTCTATGCCGTGGGCCAGGGGCCGGTCGCCATCGGCGGCTTTTCGGCGCAAGGCGACGGCGCCAGCGTGACGCGCGGCGTGCCCACCGCCGGGCGCATCGCCAATGGCGCCATCGTGGAGAAAGACACCGGCTTCACGCTGGCGGGCCTTTCCAGCCTGAAACTGTCGCTCAAGAATCCCGACCTCACCACCTCGACCCGCATCGCGGGCGCGATCAACGCCTTTCTGGGCGCCCCGGTGGCGACCGCCGCCGACCCCACCAATGTGGTGCTGAACGTGCCCGCGGGCCACCCTGGCGGCGTCACCCGGCTTCTGACCGAGATCGAGCAGCTCAAGGTCGAGCCCGACCAGCCCGCCAAGGTCATCATCGCCGAAAATTCCGGCGTGATCGTGATGGGCGCGGATGTGCGCGTCTCCACCGTCGCCATCGCGCAAGGCAACCTCACCATCCGCGTCACCGAGACGCCGCAGGTCTCCCAGCCCTCGCCCTTCTCCAACACCGGCGAGACGGCGGTGGTGCCGCGCACCCAGATCCAGATCGACGACAGCAAGGGCAACAAGATGACCGTGCTGCAATCGGGCGTCTCGCTGCAGAGCCTGGTGGACGGGCTGAACGCGCTGGGCGTGGGGCCGCGCGACATCATCTCGATCCTGCAGGCGATCAAGGCCTCGGGCGCGCTCCAGGCCGATATCGAGGTGATCGGCTGATGGACGGCATCGCCCATATCGCCGGCGGCGCCATGACGGCGCTGCAGATGAAGCCGGTGGCGGCGCCGGTTGCGGGCAGCCGCGACCGGGCGGCGATGGACAAGGCCGCGAACGATTTCGAGAGCATCTTCATCGCCCAGTTCCTGGGGGCGATGTTCTCCGGGATCAAGACGGACGGCGTCACCGGCGGCGGCCAGGGCGAGGAGATGTTCCGCTCGCTCCTGCTCGACCGCTATGCCGAAGGCATCCAGGCCCAGGGCGGCATCGGCATCGCCGCCGCCGTGAAGGCCCAGATGCTGAAGATGCAAGAACTGTGACCATGCAGGACGATGCGCGCATCGAGCGGCTGATCGGCCTGGCCGAGCGCCTGGTGGCGGCGCTGGAAGAGGATATCGCCGCGCTGGAAGCGGGACGGCCCGCGCATCTGCGCACCGCCGACCCGGAAATCCAGCGCCTGACCGCGCTTTATGGCCGCGAGGCGCAGGGCTTCGATGCGCGCCTGGCCCAGAACGCGCCCGGCCCCCTGCGCAGCCGCTTCCTGGAGACCACCAAACGCTTCCGCGAGGTGCTGCAGCGTCACACCCGCCTTTTGACGCGGGTGAAGAACGCCTCCGAAGGCATGATCCGCGCCATCGCCGAGGAAGTGAACCGCCTGCATGCGCCCACGCGCACTTACGGCCCGCGCCCCGGCGCCAGCCCGCAATCGAGCGGGGCGATGGTGTTCAATTCCGTGGTTTAGCAGCAGGATACAGCGCGCATGCTTCGCCTGGATGGCCGCTCTGCGGCCGCCATGACAAGCGGGGCTATTTCACCAGCCCGAACCGGCTCTTGTAGCGGGCGTCGATCCCCGACAGCGGGAAGAAGATGAAGACGTCGGTGGTGTCGAACTGCCGGTCGATCACCGCCCCGTCGCCGATGCAGCAGCCGGCGCGGACATAGCCCTTGAGCATGGCGGGCAGGGAGCGGATGCCTTCGCGCGCATCCACCGCCTCCGGCGGCAGGCGGTTCATCGGCACGTAAAGCTCCGGCCGCGCCGTCACCATCAGGTCTTCGGGCATGCGGTGATGATGGTGCAGATAGGAAAGCGGCAGCGCCAGCGCCTCCGGGTCGGTGCCGGGGAAGGAGGCACAGCCGAACATCACGTCAATGTCGAAGCGCGCGACATAGGCCATCAGCCCCTTCCAGAGAAGCTGCATGGTGCCGGGGCGGCTGCGATAGCTCTTGACGATGCAGGAGCGGCCCAGCTCCAGATATTTCGTCCCCTTGGGCATGCCCGAGATCATGCGGCCGAGATCGAATTCGCCCGCGGTGTAGAAGCCGCCCACCTTGGCGGCATCCTCCTCGCGCGTCAGCCGGTAGGTGCCCACCACCAGGGGCTGGCCGTCGGCGTCATGCACCTCGCGGTCCACCACCAGGAGATGGTCGCAGACATCGTCATACTTGTCGAAGTCGCGGCGGCTGGCGCGCATCTCCGCCGAGGGGATGGCGCTCTTTTCCTCGTAGAAGACCTCGTAGCGCAGGCGCTGCGCCAGCAGCACCTCATGCTCGGTCTCGGCCAGGCGCACTTCCAGCGCGCCGCTGGTGGCCAGGACCGGCCATTGCAGCAGGCGGCCTTCAAAGGGTCCGGCTTCGTAGATGTTGACCACGTTCCCACCTGATGCGCGCGAATCGCGCCGTCACCGTTCTGTACGCCCGAACTGCGACAATTCTGCAATGTTAGCCGAAGCCCGCCTGCGCCGCAAAGGCCGAAAGGCGATTATTTCTGGGCGGTTAACCCCGAAGGAAACTGTCCTCAGCGTCAGCGTCCGTTGCGCCCGGCGCTGCCGATGGAGGCATCGATCAGCCCTTTGCGCATCATCAGCCAGAACAGCAGGATGCCGGGAACCGCCGCCAGGGTGGTGAGCAGGTAGAAATTCACCCAGCCCAGGGATTCCACCAGCGCCCCGGCGGTGGTGCCGGTGAGGATGCGCCCCACCACGGCCGCCGCCGCCGAGATCAGGGCATATTGCGAGGCGGTGAAGCGCAGATCGCACAGGGCCGAGAAATAGGCCACCACCGTGACGCCGCCGATGCCGCTGGCGATATTCTCGAACAGCATGGACCCGGCCAGCCCGGCATTGGTGTGGCCCGCCATGGCCAGCAGGGCGAAGTTGAAATTGGTGACGCCCATCAGGATGAGGCTGATCAGCACGGCGCGCTTCATGCCCAGCTTGGCGTAGAGCACCCCGCCCAGGAAGATGCCGATCAGAAAGGCCCAGAAGCCGATGCCGACGTCATAGATGGCGATCTCGTCATTGGTGTAGCCCTGGTCGTTCAGCAGCAGCCTTAAGGTGAGCTGGCCCAGCGTGTCGCCGATCTTGTGCAGGAGGATGAAGAGCAGCACCAGGAAGGCGCCCTGGCGGGAGAAGAACTCGACGAAGGGCGTATAGACCGTCTTCATCGTCTCGCCGATGCCGCGGCGCGGCGCCGCTTCGCGGTGCCGCTGCGGCTCGCCCACCACCAGCGCGGTGACCACCGCCGGGAACGCCAGCACGGCGCAGGCGCTGTAGGCGGCTTCCCAGCCCACCCGCGCCGCCAGGAACAGCGCCAGCGAGGCGGCGGTGACCGAGCCGATGCGCCAGCCATACTGGTTCATGCCCGAGCTGACGCCCAACTGGTCGGGGCGGGCGATCTCGATGCGGTAGGCATCTATCACGATGTCGAAGGTGGCGCCCGCAAAGGCCACCGCGACGGCGGAATAGGCCATGAACAGGATGTCGGCCTTGGGATCGGCCAGCGCCAGATTGACCACCGCCGCGACCACCAGCAGGCCCGCCACGATCATCCAGGAGACGCGCTGGCCGAGGCGGTGCAGCACCGGGATGCGCACGCCGTCAATCATCCAGGCCCAGAGGAATTTGAGGTTGTAAACCAGGAAGGCCAGGGCGAAGGCGGTGACGGTGCGTTTGGAGATGCCGTCCTGCGCCAGGCGGGTGGTGAGGGTGGCGGCGATCATCGCATAGGGAAAGCCGGAGGAGACGCCCAGGAAGAAGGCGGCGATGGAGGCCTTCTCCAGATAGGGCTTCACGCCGTCCAGCCAGCTCTTGCGCGCCTCGTCCAATGGATGCTCCCGCCCCGTACCCGAAAGCGGCAAGCTACAGATTTTGCGCGGCTTTCCTAGGGGGCGGCGTGGCAAGCCATGGCCTGGCCTCGGCCGAGCGTGTCGAAGGATGGCCGGGCCATTCCCGGCGACGCGCGTGCAGGCGTCGGCCTGGGTGGCCCGCAGCCCTCCTACGCCAAGGCTTCGGAGGGTCTGTAGCCTAAGTCCTCCGACGCTGCGGAGCAGCGAAGGAGGATCGCGGGCCATGACATCGTATGGTGGGCGACGCGAATCCGCGTCAGGCGGCGACGATCTCGTCCTCGGCCGGGAAGAGCATCAGGAACATCTCCTCCAGCTCGGCCGGGTCCACCGGCTTGGTGAGGAAGCCGTCCATGCCCGCCTCCTGGCAGGCGCGCTTGCCGGTCTCCAGCGCATCGGCGGTCAGGGCCACGATGGGCACGCGGGGGGCGCCCGCGGCCGCTTCCTGGCGGCGGATGGCGCGGGCGGCCTCGATCCCGTCCATGCCGGGCATATGGATGTCGGTGAGCAGAAGGTCGAAGCGCCGCTCGGCCATCGCCTTGACCGCATCGGTGCCGGTGGTGACTTCCACCACCTCATGGCCGCGCCGCTTCAGAAGCTCGCGGATCAGCATCATGTTGATGGGATTGTCCTCGGCCAGAAGGACGGTGAGGCCGGTCTGGGCGCGCGGCGGCGCCAGGGGCCTGGGCGCGGGCACGCCCGGGGCCGCGGGCGCGGGCATACCCGCGTCCTGCGGCGGCAGAGGCGGCAGCGGCGGCATGGGCGGGGGCGCCACCAGCGGCGGCAATTCCGGCGCCAGCGGGGGCGCGGCGGCGATGGCCGCTTCCAGGTCGGGCGCGGTTTCCGCCGGCAGCGCGGACGCTTCGGTGTGCGGGCGGGCGCGGTCCCTGGCCTCCAGCAGCCGCTCCACCAGCGCGCTCTGGCGCACGGGCTTGAGCAGATAGCCGGCGAAGCCCTGGGCGATGATCGCCTCCAGCCGCCCGCGCGCCTGCGGCGTCACCAGGAGATAGCTGGGCACCGGGCCTTCGGGCATCACCACGGGCTTGGGCTCCGCCCCCGTGCCGCCGTCTATCAGGACCGCGTCCACCTTTTCGCCCGGCGCGACGGTGGCGCCCACCACATCGCCGCCCGCCTCGCGGATCTGCGCCATCAGGCCCTGGGCCAGGACGCGGTTGGGGCTGACGACTGCGATGCGCAAGCCCGCCAGCGCATGATCGGGCGGGGCAGCCTCCACCACGATGGATGGCACGGTGAACCAGAAGCAGGAGCCGCCGCCCTTGCCGGGGGACGCCTCGTCCACCCCGATCCGTCCGCCCATGCTTTCGACCAGGCGCTTGGAGATGGCCAGGCCCAGGCCCGTGCCGCCGAACTTGCGGGCATGGCTGGAATCGGCCTGCACGAATTCCTCGAAGATGGCGCGCCGCTTTTCGGGGGCGACGCCTACGCCGGTGTCGCGCACCTCGAAGCGCACGAAATGCCGCCCCTCGCCCTTCACATGGCTGACGCAGACCGCGACGCCGCCCGCCTCGGTGAACTTGACGGCATTGCCCACCAGATTGGTGACGATCTGGCGCAGGCGGAGCTGGTCGGCGCGGATCGCCTTGGGGACCTCGGCCGCAACGGTGCCGATCAGCTCGATGCCCTTGGCATGGGCGCGGGTGGCGAGCAGTTCGCTCACCGCGCCGATCATCTGGCGGACATCCACCTCGTCCTCGTCCAGGGTGAGCATGCCCGACTCGATCTTGGAGAAGTCGAGAATGTCGCCGATCAGCGCCAGCAGCGCCTCGCCCGATTCGGTGATGGCGCTGACATAGGTGCGCTGCTCGGCGGTCAGCGGGGTTTCCTGCAGCAGCCGCGCCATGCCCAGCACGCCGTTCATCGGCGTGCGGATCTCATGGCTCATGGTGGCGAGGAAGCCCGACTTGGCGCGGCTTCCCGCCTCGGCACTTTCCTTGGCTTCCAGCAGCGCCTGTTCCAGCGCCTTGCGTTCGGTGATGTCGCGGCCGACGCTCTGCACCTCCACCAGGCGGCCATGGGCGTCGCGCACGGCGAAGTCTTCCCAGGCGATCCAGCGCCAGCCCAGGGCGGTGCGCACATGCTGGTCGTAGCGGGCGCGGCCCTGGCCGTTCTCCAGCGCGCTGAAGAGGCCCAGCAGCGGCCCCCGGCTTTCGGGATGCGGCTCGGGCGCGAAGGGATAGCCGATGGCGCGGGTGGGCTCGAGGCCGAACAGCTTGAAGAAGGCGGCGTTGCCATAGGTGAGGCGGCTGGAAGCGTCGCGCCGGAAGATGGCGTCGCCCTGCGCATCCACCAGCCCCTTGTAGCGGATTTCGGACTGGTTGAGGCGGGCATTGATGGCGGCGGCGTTGCGGAGCGAGGCTTCCAGCCGTCCGGCGAACTGGCGAAGCTGCTGCGCCTGGGCGGCGAGCATCTCGCTCTTCTCGCGCGCCACCAGAATGGTCTGGACCAGGAAGGCCAGCGCCACCGCCAGCAGGGCGCCGAAATTCAGGGGCGAGATGACGGTGAGCTGGCCCTGGATCAGGATGTCGGCCACGGCGGTGAGCAGCATCGCCCCCGCCAGACCGCCGAACAAGATCCGAATGATCCGCGTCAGAAGCACGATCCTGCTCAATTGCATCCCGGGGCCTTCCGCCCCGGCCCTTCCCGGCGGAACCTTGCGCCCCGGGGGGTTCAGAAACGCTTAAAAAGCCCGGCTTTGCCGGGGCTTGCGACAAGGACGGGCGGGGCGGCGGAGGGGCCCTGCGGCCGCTCATGCGGCCGGGCCGCGAACAGCATAAATTAACAGCATAATCAACCGCTTATATTGTTTTCCGGCCCCCGCATCTGTCCTTGTCACGAAAGCTTTGCAAAAATGTGATGTTCGTGGCGCGCGCGCCGTGTGAATTCCGCCCCATTCTTCCGGGGCCGTGCTTGACCGACACCATCTTGACCGAGACCAACGCCGCCATGGCCGCCCTTGCCGACCGCGCCGCCATCACCGCCAAGGCCGCCAGGAACGATGCGCGTTTCCGCCGGATGGCGGGCGCGGCGGCAGCGGCGGTGCTGCTGATCTTCGCCGGCGTGATCGGCGCGCTCCTGATGGGCGCGCTGCCCGCCTTCAAGGCCTTCGGCTTCTCCTTCCTCACCACCGATGCCTGGCGGCCCAGCCGCGAAATCTTCGGCGCGGTGGGACCGATCTATGGCACGCTGGTCACCTCGGCCATCGCCATGCTGATCGCGCTGCCGGTGGGCATCGGCATCGCCGTCTTCCTCACCGAGCTTTGCCCCCGGCCGCTGCGCCGCCCCATCGGCATCGCCATCGAGCTTCTGGCGGGCATCCCCTCGATCATCTACGGCATCTGGGGCCTTTTCGTCTTCGCACCCTGGTTCCAGCTTCATGTGCAGGAGCCGGTGCTGCCGGCGGTCGAAGGCGTGCCGGTGCTGGAGACGCTGTTCGGCGGCTATGCCTATGGCATCGGCGTCTTCACCGCCGGGCTGATCCTGTCCATCATGATCCTGCCCTTCATCGCGGCGGTAACGCGCGATGTGCTGGAGACGGTGCCGTCGGTGCTGAAAGAGGCCGCCTATGGCCTGGGCAGCACCCAGTGGGAAGTGATGCGCAAGGTCGCCATCCCATATGCCCGCACCGGCGTGGTGGGCGGGGCGATGCTGGCCCTGGGCCGCGCCCTGGGCGAGACCATGGCCGTCACCTTCGTGATCGGCAATTCGCACCGCATCGCCGCCTCGCTCTTCGCGCCGGGCACCTCGATCTCGGCCGCCATCGCCAACGAGTTCACCGAGGCGACCTCGGAGCTCTATACCGCCGCCCTGATCGAGCTGGGCCTGATCCTGTTCCTGATCACCTTCATCGTCCTGTCCGCCGCGCAGCTCATGCTGCGCCGCCTGGAACGGGCCGCGGGGAAATAGCGATGACCGCGCCCGCCGCCCCCCGCACCCTTGCCAACACCGGCCTTTACCTGCGCCGCCGTTTCGCCAACGGCCTCTTCATCGTCCTGTCGCTGGCGGCGGCGGTGTTCGGGCTGGTCTGGCTGGCGATGATCCTGACCACGCTTCTGGGCAACGGCTTCGCCGCCCTGGGCCCGCACCTCTTCACCGAGCCGACGCCGCCGCCCGGCAGCATGGGCGGGCTTTCCAACGCCATCTTCGGCAGCGTGGTGATGAGCACGGGCGCGGTCCTGCTGGGCACGCCCATCGGCGTCCTGGCGGGCACCTATCTGGCCGAATATGCCCGCTATGGGCGGCTGTCCTTCCTGGTGCGCTTCGTGAACGGCAACGTGCTTTCGGCCCCCTCCATCGTGCTGGGCCTTTTCATCTACGAGCTGGTGGTGCGGCCGATGGGCCATTTCTCGGCCATCGCGGGCACGCTGGCGCTGACGGTGATCGTCATCCCGGTGGTGGTGCGCACCACCGAGAACATGCTGCTCTTGGTGCCCAACGGCCTGCGCGAGGCGGCGGTGGCGCTGGGGGCGACGCGCGCCCATGTCATCCGCATCGTCACCTGGCGCGCCGCCCGCGCCGGCATCATCACCGGCGTGCTCCTGGCGGTGGCGCGCATCTCGGGCGAGACGGCGCCCCTGCTCTTCACCGCGCTCAACAACCAGTTCATGTCCACCGACCTCACCGGCCCGATGGCCTCGCTGCCGGCGGTGATCTTCCAGTACGCCATGTCGCCTTACGAGGACTGGCACGACCTGGCCTGGGGCGGCGCGCTCCTGATCACCGGGACGGTGCTGGCGCTTTCCATCATCGCGCGCCTGCTGGAAAAGAAGCAACGGAACTGACGCATGGATACCGCAATCAGCATGACGCAAGCCAATCCGGCGCCCGCCGCGCCGTCCGAGCGCGCCAAGGTCGAGATTCGCGACCTTAGCTTCTATTACGGCGCCTCCCAGGCGCTGAAGAACATCTCCCTGCCCCTGGTGGAGCGGAAGGTGACGGCCTTTATCGGCCCGTCGGGCTGCGGCAAGTCCACGCTCCTGCGCGCCATCAACCGCATCTTCGAGCTTTATCCCGGCCAGCGCGCCGAGGGCGAAATCCTGATGGACGGCGAGAACATCCTGAAGGTGCGCGACCTCAACCTGCTGCGGGCGCGCATCGGCATGGTGTTCCAGAAGCCGACGCCCTTTCCCATGTCCATCTATGACAATATCGCCTTCGGCATCCGGCTCTATGAGAGCCTGCCGCGTTCGGAGATGGACGGGCGGGTGGAGGACGCGCTCACCCGCGCGGCGCTGTGGAACGAGGTGAAGGACAAGCTCTCCGCCTCCGGCCTGTCGCTGTCGGGCGGCCAGCAGCAGCGCCTCTGCATCGCCCGCTCGGTGGCGACGCGGCCCGAGGTGATCCTGCTGGACGAGCCCTGCTCAGCGCTCGATCCCATCTCCACCGCCAAGATCGAGGAGCTGATCGAGGAGCTGACGCGCGACTACACCATCGTGATCGTCACCCACAATATGCAGCAGGCCAGCCGCGCCAGCGACTATACCGCCTTCATGTATCTGGGCGAGCTGATCGAGTATGGCGCGACGGAGAAGATCTTCACCGCCCCCGACAAGAAGCAGACCGAGCAGTACATCACCGGCCGGTTCGGCTAACTCTCCTCTATGGCCGCCCTTGAGGCGGTCATCCAACTTTCCCGTCCACAATACGAAGTCGGTTGGCCGGGTCGCGCTCGCTGCGCTCGCTGCCCGGCCATGGTGAGGTTATGCGGTGTAATCCGCCGGTGCCGTCTCGTCCTTCTTGTCCTGCTCACGCAGCAGCAGCGTCAGGCCCGCCGCCACCGCGATGTTGAGGATCAGCGCCAGCAGCGCCGCATAGGTTGGGAAGGTGAAGCCGAAAATCTCGAGCGGATAGGTGCTGGTGCGAAGCTGCAATTGCCACACCATCGCCGTGCCCGAGATCATACCCGCCGCCCAGCCCGCCAAGAGCGCCCGGGGGTGGAACCAGCGCGTGTAGAGCGCGATGATCACCGCGGGCAGCGTCTGGCACATCCAGATGCCGCCCAGAAGCTGGAGCTGGATGGCGTAGGTGCTCTGCAATTCCAGCACGAAGAGCAGCGCGCCGAACTTCACCACGATGGAGACGATCTTGGCGACGAAGGCTTCCTGCTCGGGCGTGCAGCCGGGCTTGATCCATTCCTTGTAGATGTTGCGGGTGAAGAGGTTGGCGCAGGCGATGGACATGATCGCGGCGGGCACCAGGGCGCCGATGGCGATGGCGGCGAAGGCCAGGCCCACGAACCAGTCGGGGAACATCTTGAGGAAGAGCGCCGGCACCGCGAAATTGTTGCCGAAGGCGGCGAAGCCCGAAGCATAGGCCGGATCGGCGCGCACCCCCGCCGCGATCGCCATGTAGCCGAGCAGCGCGATCAGCGCCAGGGCCAGCGAATAGGCAGGCAGGATCATCGCATTGCGGCGGATCACATGGCGGCTGGAGGAGGAGAGGATTCCCGTCACCGCATGGGGATAGAGGAAGAGCGCCAGCACCGAGCCCAGCGCCAGCGTCGCATAGCCGAATTGCGGGCCCAGGCTGGTGTCGGTCGCGGGCGCCAGCAGCAGATTTTCCTGCGGCGCGGCCGCGAAGATCGCGCCATAGCCGCCCAGCCGCGCCGGGATGTAGATGATGGCGGCGAAGACGGTGATATAGACCAGAAGGTCCTTCACCACCGCGATCAGCGCGGGCGCGCGCAGGCCGCTGGAGTAGGTGTAGAAGGCCAGCACCGTGAAGGCGACCAGAAGCGGCACGTCCACCGGCCCGAAGCCCGGCACGTTCCACGACACATTGGCCCCCAGCGCCGCCAGCACCACCTGCATGCCCACAAGCTGAAGCGCGATATAGGGCATGGTGGCGACGATGCCGGTGGCGGCCACCGCCAGCGACAAGGCGCGGCTGCCGAACCGGCCGCGCACGAAATCAGCGGCGGTGACATAGCCATGGGCATGGGCCACCGACCAGAGTCGCGGGAAGGCCAGGAAGAGCAGCGGGAACATCAGGATGGTGTAGGGCACGGCGAAGAAGCCGGGCGCGCCCGCGCCGAACACCAAAGCGGGCACGGCGATGAAGGTGTAGGCGGTATAGAGATCCCCGCCCAGAAGGAACCAGGTCACCCAGGTGCCGAAGCGCCGTCCGCCCAGGCCCCACTCATGAAGCTGCGAAAGATCGCCCGCGCGCCAGCGCGAAGCGACAAAGCCCAGGCCCGTCACCAGCGCGAACAGGCCCAGGAACACCGTCAGGGTGACGGGATTGGGGTCCATGCTCATTTGTTGCGCTCTTCGTGGGCGTAGACGGGATAGAGGCAGGCCACCCCCAGCACGATCCAGAGCATCTGGAACCAGTAGAAGAAGGGGATGCCGAACAGCACCGGCTCGATGCGGTTGTAGAAAGGCACCCATAGAAGGGCGATGTAGGGGATCAGGAGCAGGAGATAGACCGGATGGAATTTCCGGCGCGGCTCCGGGTTGCTCTTGTCGTCTTCCATGGTCCCCTCTTGCGCCTGAACGGGCGGTGCGCCGCCTCTTGCCTGGCCTTTCATACAAAGACGCCGCCCGCCGGAAAAGCGGGCGGCGTTCCGGTCCGTGGCGGCGGGCTAGTTGCCCCGGCCGCCGCGCCCGGCCGAGGGCAGCGGATTGCCGTCCGGCCCGATCTGGGTGGTGACGACCGGGCCGATGCCGGTGAGCAGGATGATGGCGGGCTCGGGATCGCCGGCGCGGCTGCCGTCCCAATGGGTCTTGCCGCCCTCATTCACCACATAGGTGCCCGCGCGCATCGGATAGGTGGTGGCGAAGTCATAGGTGTTGCTGGTGCTGACCCACCAGGTGCCCGAGATCACATAGATCCAGCGCGTGCCGTTATGCTGGTGCGGGCGCGAAAAATTGCCCGGATACCATTTGATCAGGACGCCATAGGGACCGGGCTGGTTGGGATTGCCCCAGAGATTGACGGTCTCGCTGCGGCCGGGCGTGCCGGTCCATTTCAGGTCCTTGTTGAGGGTGAAGGGGATGTTCTCGGGCAGCGGCACCGGGCCAGGCGGGTCGCTGGCCGTGATGTTGGGATTGAGCGGCGGCGCGGGCGTGTTCTGCGCGAAGGCCGAAAGCTGTGGCGCCAAGGCGATGGCGGCGCCCGCCAGAACGGCAAGCGCGGGCAGGCCAAGCTTGGAAAGCATCATGAGCGTCCCTCCTGTCGAATGTCGTTGGCCGCCCATGCCGGACATGACGGCGGTGACAGGATTGTTCCGGGCGGCTTCCGGGAAAGTCAATCGAAAGTCGGGCGGGCGGAAGCCGGGCGGGCGCTGCAACCTGCCCGCGTGACCGGCGCGCCCCGGCCGGGGCAGGCCCCGGCGCCTGCCCTTGTCAGCCAGTTTTCCGTCCGGCCATGCGGCCAAAGATAAATCAGGCGGCGCGCCGCCCCGACCACCAGGCCGAGCCCGGCAATGATAGCGGCGATACTCGCCACGGAGCATCGGCCAGGAAAAGCGGCTTGCCGCTTTTCCGCCCGGCCGTACGACCAAGATAAATCAGGCGGCGCGCCGCCCCGCGACCACCAGGCCGAGCCCGGCGACGATGGCGGCGATGCTCGCCGCCGTCGGAATCCAGACATTCTTCTCCTGGTCGGCGTTGATCTCGACCGGGCCGATCTCGGCCACGGTTTCGGTCTCGGTCCAGGAGATGTTGGGCACGATCAGCCCGCCAATACCCAGGACAATCAGGACGACACCCAGAATCAGGATCGGTTTCATTATCAAGCCTCCCACTATCGGGAGGCATAACGGACGGCAGGGAACAAAGGTTCCCGCCTAGCAGTCCGCCAGCCGGTTCAGCTCGTCGGCGGCGCAGAGCGTATCCAGCATCACCCCGTCTCGCGCCCGCTGCCGCCATTGGGGATGGCATCGGAAAAGGCGGTGACGCAGGGCACACGCGGCGGGGCGCGGGCGGCGGCGCGCTCGGCCACCCAATAGCTTTCATTGCGCACCGTCTCGCGCGGATCGGCAGTCGGATCGGTGCGCGGCAATTGTCCGAAGGCGAAGCGGCAGCGCGCGCGCCCTTCGGGCATCATCATCGGCAGCCGGTCGGCGGCGCAGCCGTGCATCAATTGCTCCAGATCGTTCCTGGGCGCGGCGAAGACCGGCGTCTGCTGCGGCGTGGGCGCGATGAAGGAATAATTGGGGATGGGCGGCGGCGCGGCGGACTGCGGCGCGGGCGCGGGCGCGAAAGCTTCCCTGGCGGGCGCGCGCGGCACCGGCCTGGGCGCGGGCGTGAGATAAAGGATGGTTTCTTCCGCTTCGGCTGAGGGCGGCGCGGGCCGGATTACCGAGACGATCAGGAGCCAGCCCAGCCCGCCATGCACTAGCGCCACCACGCCAAGCGCGGCGATGCGGCGGCGTTGCGGCGGGGGCGCCTGGCGCAAATACGCTCCTTACAAATGCGCGATCCGGCGATAGGCCAAGGCTTCGGCGATATGCGTCTTGCCCACGCCCCCTGCCCCCGCAAGGTCGGCGATGGTGCGGGCCACCTTCAGCACCCGGTGATAGCCGCGCGCCGAAAGCTGCATCCGTTCCGCCGCCTCGGTCAACAGGCGGCGGCCCGCCGCGTCGGGTGCGGCCATCGCCTCCAGCACCTCGCCTTCCATCTCGGCATTGGTGCGAAGGCCATGGGGCGCCAGCCGTTCGCGCTGGATCGCCCGCGCTTCGGCCACCCGCGCCGCCACCTCGGCACTGCCTTCGGCGGGCGGCGGCAGCGACAGGTCGGTGGCCGAGACCGCGGCCACGTCCAGATGCAGGTCGATGCGGTCGAACAGGGGGCCGGAGATGCGCGCCTGATAGTCCAGCGCGCATTTGGGGGCGCGCCCGCAAGACCGCGACGGGTCGGAAAGATAGCCGCAGCGGCAGGGATTCATCGCCGCCACCAGTTGGAAGCGCGCCGGATATTTCACATGGGCGTTGGCGCGGGCCACCACCGCCTCGCCGCTTTCGATGGGCTGACGCAGGCTGTCCAGCACCGCGCGCGCGAACTCCGGCAACTCGTCCAGGAACAGCACGCCCAGATGGGCCAGCGAGACCTCGCCCGGCTTCACTTTCAGCCCGCCGCCCACCAGCGCGGCCATGGAGGCGGAATGATGCGGATTGCGGAAGGGCCGGGCGCGCGAAATCGCGCCATCCTCCAGCGTGCCCGCCAGCGACTGGATCAGCGAAATCTCCAGCGCCTCGCGCGCGTCGAGCGGCGGCAGCAAGCCCGGCAGGCGCTGCGCCAGCATGGACTTGCCCGCGCCGGGCGGGCCGATCATCAGAAGATTGTGCCCGCCCGCCGCCGCGATCTCCAGCGCGCGCTTGGCGCTTTCCTGGCCCTTCACATCGCGCAGATCGGGCGCGGCGCGGGGCGGCAGCGCCACCTTGGGGACGGGCGGCGACAATACCGACGCGCCCTTCATGTGGTTGACCAGGGCGATCAGCGAGGGCGCGGCCAATATCTCCATCGCGCCCGCAAAGGCCGCCTCGGCGCCGCAGGCCTCCGGGCAGATCAGGCCGCGCCCCTGCTCGTTGGCGGCGATGGCGGCGGGCAGGACGCCCGGCACGGCGGTGACCGCCGCATCGAGGGAGAGTTCGCCCAGCGCCACATAATTCGCCATCTCGCTGGCGGGCAGCACGCCCATCGCCGCCAGCAATCCCAGCGCGATGGGCAGATCGTAATGCGAGCCTTCCTTGGGCAGGTCGGCGGGGGCGAGATTGACGGTGATGCGCTTGTAAGGCAGCGCCAGGCCGATGGCCGCGAGCGCGGCGCGCACCCGCTCGCGGCTTTCGGCCACCGCCTTGTCGGCCAGGCCCACGACATTGAACTGGCCGCTGCCGGAATCGGCGATATGCACCTGCACGTCGACAGGGCGGGCATCGATGCCCTGAAACGCAACGGTGTAAATATGTGAAACGGCCATGTGGCTGCGGAAGGAGCGGCGGGGGCATGCAACACAGTCGGAGCCAGCCTAGCGGCGTTGTTCCATCCGGGTAAAGAGGCGTTGGACGCATCCCTGCGCGCCTGCTAGACGGCGCCATGGCTTTCGTCATCAGACCCGAGCGCCCGGAAGATGCCGACATCATCCATGATCTGACGGTGCGGGCCTTCGCGCCGATGCCCTTCAGCAGCGGCACCGAGGCACCCATCCTGCGCGCCCTGCGAGAGGCGGGCGACCTCACTTTGTCGCTGGTCGCCGAGGAGGACGGCGCGATCATCGGCCATGTCGCCTTTTCGCCGGTCGCCATTAACGGTGTCCATGCCGGATGGTTCGGGCTGGGGCCGGTGTCGGTGGCGCCGGAGCGGCAGCGCCAGGGCATCGGCAAGGCACTGATGGCCGAGGGACTGGCAAGGCTGAAACGCGCGGGCGCCGCGGGCTGCGCCCTGATCGGCAACCCGGCGGTCTATGCCCGCATGGGCTTTGCGAGCGACGGCGCGCTCACCTACCGGGACCTCGATCCCGCCCTGGTGCAGCGCGTGGTGTTCGCGGGAGACGCGCCGCGGGGCGAGCTGGCCTTCGCCCCGGCCTTCGATCCCGGCGCCTCTACTCCGGCGCCACCGTCACCTTGATGCCGTCGGTCGCGTCGGAGCAGATGATCTGGCAGGAGAGGCGCGAGGAGCCCTGCTCCACCGCCAGCGCCATGTCCAGCATGTCGATCTCGGCCTCGGAGGGCTCCGGCAGCTTCTCGTACCAGCCGTCGGTGACATAGACATGGCAGGTGGCGCAGGCGCAGGCGCCGCCGCATTCGGCGGCGATGTCGAAGCCCGCGTCGCGCAGGATTTCCATCACGCTCCAGCCGTCGCGGCCTTCGACTTCGCGCGTGTTGCCCTGGCGGTCGGTGCCGATGATCTTCATTAGTTGACGCCCAGCTTCTTCTGCAGGTTGGAGGAGGAGGTGGTGTACTGGAAGCGCAGCTTCTCGTTGGGGCGGGCGATGGCGAAGGCGGCCTGGCTCATCAGCGCCGCCTCATGGAAGCCCGACAGGATCAGCTTGAGCTTGCCCGGATAGGTGTTGATGTCGCCGATGGCGAAGATGCCCGGCGTCTGGCTTTCGAAGCGCGCCGTGTCCACCGGGATCAGATTCTCGTTGAGGTTGAGGCCGAACTCGGCGATGGGGCCCAGCTTGATGGTCAGGCCGAAGAAGGGCAGGAAGGCGTCGGCCTCGTGGTGCCATTCGCTCTTGTCGGCGCCCGACAGCGTCACGCCGGTGAGCCTGCCCGGCTCGCCATGGACCGCCTTCACCGAGGCGACATGAAATTTGACCTTGCCCGCCGCCTCCAGCTCGCGCATCTGGTTGACGCTGTGGGCCGCGGCGCGGAAGCCGTCGCGGTGATGGACCAGGGTCAGGCTCTTGGCCAGAGGCGCCAGGTTGATGGTCCAGTCCAGCGCCGAATCGCCGCCGCCCGCGATCAGGATGTTCTTGCCGCGGAAGCTTTCCATCTTGCGCACGGCATAATGCACGCCGACGCCGTCGCCGATATTCTCGAAGGTCTCGATGCCCGGCACCGGCGGCCGCTTGGGCTGGAAGCTGCCCGCGCCCGCCGCGATCACGATCACCGGGGCGATGATCTCGGTGCCCGCGTCGGTCTTGAGCTTCCAGCGGCCGTCGGCCAGCTTTTCCAGCCCGGTCGCCATCTCGCTGAAATGGAATTGCGGATCGAAGGGCTTGATCTGCTCCAGCAGGCGGTTGACCAGCTCCTGGCCGGTGACAATGGGCAGGCCGGGAATGTCATAGATCGGCTTTTCGGGATAAAGCTCGGTGCACTGGCCGCCCGGACGGTCGAGAATGTCCACCAGATGGCATTTGAGATCGAGCAGCCCCAGCTCGAAGACGGCGAACAGGCCGATGGGGCCTGCGCCGATGATGGCGACATCTGTTTCGATCGGGGCGCTCATGCTCGTGTCTGGTCCTTGGGCGGCGGGAAAGGCATTCCACACCTAAGTTCGTGTAGTGGCTGGAAAAACCGTCGCCCTTATATGTAAAAATGGTCAGGCCAACAACCCCTGCTATATACAGCGCTGCGATGCAAAATGACGCCCCCCTCAAAGCGCCCCCGGATTGCGCCAGCATGGCCGAGCTCAGGGACGCGATCGACGCGCTGGACCGCAGGCTGGTGCGGCTTCTGGCCGTGCGCCAGGGTTATATCGAGCGGGCGGCGGTGCTCAAGCAGGACCGCGGCACGGTGCGCGACGAGGCGCGCATCGAGGATGTGGTGCGCAAGGTGCTGGCCGAGGCCCGGGCGGCGGGCCTGTCGCCCGCCATCGCCGAGGCGGTATGGCGCGTGCTGATCGAACGGTCGATTCAGCACGAGTTCGACACGTTCGATTCCAAATAAGCGCAGGCACGCGTCGCGCGAGGGATTTTGCCCGCTGAGCAGGAGCGTCGCGCGCAGCGTGCTTTGGCACGTGGGCACGCGCGACGAACTCAGCGGGCATTAAAGACCCGCGCGCCCTTTACCGCAGGGCCAGTTGCTGCGGCGCCGGGATGCTGGAGAGCACGATGCCGCTGATCTGCTTGATGCAGGCGGCGCTGGCGGCGGCCGCGAAGGCGGGCGCGACCAGATGGCGGTCGGCGCTGGCGCAATAGACGGCGGCGGCGGCCTTCACCCGCTCCGCCAGGGCGGCGGCGCCGGTTGGCGTGGCGAGGTTGAGGTCGCCATAGGCGACGGTGGTGGGGCCGGCCATGGCGGAGCCGAGGCCGAGGGTGACGAGGATGGCGGTGGCGGGGATAAGCTTACGAACCATGACGATCTCCTTTTGGGTTAGGTGACCAATCCCGGTTCCTCCGGCATGTCGTATTCTGATGGTGCTGACGGGTTTTCAGGCCCGCCGGTCAAACTTGACCTTGGGTAAGCTTGGTGCGATTGCGAAGAAAAGACAAGCCGATTTTGGTGACTTTTCCGCGAAATTATTGCAACGCAGCAATGCCGTAGCGGTGCTCAATTTGCGGGCGGCCTCGGTACCGGAGCGTACCCACTAAAGCCGGACAATCGCGCAGATTGGGGATAAAATGGCGCTCGCGGTCACTTCTGCCGCCGACCCGCAAGGCGCGCACCATGTCCGGTATTCAGAAACGCGAGCGTTTCCACACCAAGCTCAAATGCGGCCGCTGCGGGGCGGAGGGCCGGGCGTTGTGGGAAGAAAACAGCGAGATGAGTCCCAGGGGACCGATGGGCACCCTGGTGAACATCAGCGGCAATTTCATCCAGCGCGCGCCGCACAATGCCCAAGGCCAGCCCGAGATCGCCTGCGCCAGTTGCGGCGCGGTGCATCCCGACTGACGGATAGCGCGCCTTCAGGCGGCGAGGTATTTGCGGATGAAGTCCTGCACCGCCATCGCTTCGTCCGACAGGCGCAGGATGGCGGCATTGGCGCGCTCGGCATTGCCGGGGTCCACCGGCTCGGCCGCCGCGGCCGCCTCGCCGAACGAGAAGGCGCCGACGCCGCGCGCCGCGCCCTTGATTGTGTGGGTGATCTCTTTCCAGCGCCGGGCGTCGCGCGCCGCCAGCACGGCGCGGAGCTGGCCCACCATCTCGGCGATCTGATGGTCGAACAGCTTGAGGATCTCGGCGTTCATCGCCTTCTCGCCGCCGGTGTAGCGGGCGAGATGGGCGAGGTCGATCGGCGCGGACGGCGTGGGCTGCATGGTCCGGCGATCCTGCGCCGCCCAGGGCTAAAGCGCCGTTAATGGGGCCCGCGCTTGTGGGGCATGGGGGCTGATGGTTAAATGCGGTCCACCCTGGGGCAGGCCGAGTCATGAGGACATTTTCCCAGCCGAATCCGCCGCTTGCCGCCAATGAGAGCCTGGCCGGGCAGGCGCCCGAGCGGCCCCTGCCCGCCCCGCTCGCGCCCAGGCCCGAGCGGCGCCGCCGCCCGCACATGCTGGTGTCGGTGGGACTGGGGCTGGTGCTGTCCGTCTTCTGGGTGGGCATCGGCGCCGCCTTCCTGTTCGGCTATCTGGGCGGGCAGGGCCTTTCCGCCCTGCCGCTACAGACCCAGGCGCTGAGCCTGGCGGCGCTTTTGCTGCCGCCGCTCTTCTTCCTGGCCACCGCCATCCTGATCGCGCGCGGCCTTGCCCTTTCCGACACCGCCGAAGAGATGCTGGCCGCCAGCGAGCGCCTGTATGCCGTGGACGATCATGCCGCGCGCAGCGCTGCGCGCCTGGGCCGCGCCGTGCGCCGCGAGCTGGATGGCCTCAATGCGGGCCTGGACGCCGCCTTCCAGCGCCTGCGCGCGCTGGAGACGGTGCTGGAGAACCAGATCGCCGCCCTGGATGAGGCGGGCGCGCGCGCCGAGGTGCGCGGCGAAGCGGTGGCGGCGCGCCTGGCGCAGGAGCGCGACCGGCTGGAAGGCCTGTCGGGCACGCTGACCGAAACCGCCGCGCGCGCGGGCGAAACGCTGGCGGGCCGCGCCGCGCAGTTGAAATCGAGCATGGAGGCGGCCGAAAGCACGCTGAAGATGGCCGCCCAGTCGCTGGACGTGCAGGCCGCCGCCTTCCGCGCCGCCGCCACCACCGCGGCCGAAGCGCCGCATGCCGCAGCGCTGGAGCTGGACGCGCAGGCGGCGCGCATCGAAGAGGTCTCCGACACCGCGCTCCAGCGCGCCGAGTTCGTGCTGGCCCGCCAGGAGAAGCAGCGTGCCCTGATGGGCGAGATGCTGGAGACGCTCAAGGCCGAGAGCGCGCTTCTGGAAACCGCGCTGGCGCGCCAGCAGGCGGGGATGGAGAATGCCGTCAATGCCGTGCGCGCCGAGGCGGGCAAGTTCGAGGACGTCACCGGCGATGCCGAGCGGCATATCGAGATGCTGATGGCCAATGCCGCCGCGCGCGCCGCCCAGCTCACCGACAATTTCGCGCGCGAGGCGGACAAGCTGAAGGAAGCCTCCGACACCGCCAATGCGCTGCTGGCCAATCTGGTCAACGGCCTGAGGGATGCGGGCGACGGGGCGCGCGACCTGATCGCCCAGAGCGCGGCGCAGGCCCGCCATGACGCCCATTCGCTGGTGGGCGAGGCGATGGGCGAATGCGAGCGGCTGCTGCGCGTGGCGGGCGAATTGTCGGCCGAGGCGGGCAAGATCCGCACCACCCTGGCCAAGTCGGCGGAGGAATTGGAGCGCCACCTGATCCGCCTGCCCGGCATCGCCCAGGACGAGGCGCGGCGCGTGCGCCTGGTGGTGCAGGGCGAGACGGAGCAGATTCTCGATCTGTCGGCGCGCACGCTTTCGGCGCTGCATGCGCGGGGGCCCAAGCGCCCCGGCGACAGCGCGCCCTCTTCCGGCAGCGCCCCGCGCGAGGCCGCGCCGGACGAGGAAGGCTTGAAGGGCCTGGCGCGGCGCCTCACCAGCCGCCGGCCCCCGGCGCGCAAGGAAGGCCTGTCGCCCGCCTGGGAAATGAAGGAATTGCTGGCGGCGGTGGAGAATGAGGAAAGCCGCGCCACGAAGCCCTCCAACGCCCAGGCGCTGGCGGCGCTGGAGATGGCGCTGGCCGACATGGCGCTGGATTTGTCGGCGCTGGGCGCGGCCGAGCCCACGCCGCAGGAATGGAAGAATTATGTCTCGGGCGACCGCGCCATCTTCGCCCGCCGCCTGGCCGAGGCCATAGACGAACAGGCGGTGGACCGCATCACCGCCGCCTATCGTGACGACGAGCGCTTCCATGAGGCGGCGGACGCCTATCTCAGCGAGTTCGAGGCGCTCCTGGCCAAGGCGCGCGAGGGCGACACCGACGGGCTTCTGACCTCGACGCTGCTGTCGGCCGACACCGGCAAGGTGTATCTGGCGATCGCGTATGCGCTGGGGCGGCTCTGACGGCCTGCGCATAAATTTGTTTGGCCGCTTCGACTTTCCCTTCCCGCTCTCCATGGCCGGCCTTGAGCCGGCCATCCAACTTTCCATCACGCGGCACGACGTTGAATGGGCGGGTCATCCTTCGACAAGCTCAGGATGAGGCCGCCCATGGTGGGTTACAATTTCCGAAACCGCGCGGCCCCAGTCTGGCACCATAACCACCTGTCATGGCCGCCGGAGAGCGGCCATCCAGGTGAAACAAGCGCCACTGCCGCAGGATGGATATCGAACCCGCTTCGGCTTTTCCGCACATGTCGGCCTGGGTGGCCCGCAGTTGCGGGCCATGACACCTAGCTAGGATTTCCTGAACCGCGCCGCGTAAAAGCCGTCCATGCCGCCGTCCAGATAAAAGGGCAGCGTCTGCAGATCGCCGTCCGGCGTCAGCCAGTCGCCATGGCCGAAGACCTCATCCGCTGTGATGGGGACACGGGTGAAATCGGGATTGCGCGACAGGAACAGCCGCGCCTGCTCCTCGCCCTCCTCTTTGTCCAGCGAGCAGACGGCGAAGACCAGAAGCCCGCCCGGCAAGACCATGCGTGCGCCCGCTTCCAGTATCTCATAGGCCTTCAGCGCCACGCCCAGCACATCGCCCGCCTCCTTGATCCAGGGCAGGTCGGGATGGCGGCGGATGGTGCCCGTGGCGGTGCAGGGCGCATCCACCAGCACGCCATCGGCTTGTCCTTCGAAATCCCGCGCATCGGCCACGGCCAGCGTCGCGGAGAGGCCGGTGCGCTTCAGATTGGCTTCGACACGCGCCAGCCGGGCGGGGTCGATGTCCACCGCCGTCACCGCGGCACCCGCCGCCGCCAGTTGCAGCGTCTTGCCGCCCGGCGCGGCGCAGAGGTCGATCACCGTACGCCCGCGCACATCGCCCAGCAGCAGCGCGGGCAGGCTGGCGGCGGCGTCCTGCACCCACCAGGCGCCGTCGGCGAAACCGGGCAGCTCTTCCACCCGGCCGTCCTGCGTTACCCGGTGCGACAGGGCGAACAGCGGTGCGCCTTCCGGGCGGAGCGCATCCGGCGCGCGCAGGGTGATGTCGAGCGGCGCCTCGCTCAGATGCGCTTCGGCGATCCGGCGCGCGCCGTCCTCGCCGTACTGATCGGCCCAGCGCTGCCACAGCCAGTCGGGGGTGGAGAGCCGCGCCACGTCCAGCGCAAAGAGATCGGCCTGCGCCACCTTGCGCAGCACCGCGTTGACCAGCGGCTTGAAATGCACCGCCTTGGGATCGCCCGCCGCCAGCCGGTTGGCGGCATCCACGGCGGCATGGGCGGGCGTCTTCAGCACCAGAAGTTCGCAGGCCCCCAGCAGCAGGATTTCCATCGCCGCGCCCGATTTGTGCGGCGGCAACGGCTTGGCGAGGAACCGGCGCAGCATCGTCTCCAGCGCGCCCAGATGGCGCAGCGTCTGGCTGGCCAGCGCCCGCGCAAAGGCGGCATCGCGCGGCGGCAACGCCTTCAGTTGCGGCAGTTCGCTGTCGAGGGGCTTGCGCCGCGCCAGCACGCCCGAAAGCATCGCCAGCGCGGCCTTGCGCGCGGGCAGGCCGTCTTTACTCATATCGCTGGTTTAGTGAGGCAAGAGTCCAGCGGCAACTGCCGCCCGGCCGCTCGCTCAAGCCCGCGGTGTTCGGCGCTCAAATCGGTCCACTGGACGATTTGCCCGCTGCGCGGGCCGCGCCTCACCCCCAGGGCCCCCGCGCCGCGGCGCGCGCCACCTGCGGCAGCGGGCCGACATCCACCGCGGCGGCGCCGCTGCTCATGGCGCGCAGGCGCGCGATGCGCTCCTGCGTCGGCGGATGGGTCGAGAACAGGCCTGAGAGGCCGCCATGCAGCGGATTGACGATGAACATGTGCGCCGTCGCCGGATTGGCGTCGGCAGCCGGGTTGGGCAGGCCCTTGGCGGCGCGCTCGATCTGGCCCAGCGCGTCGGCCAGCCAGGCGGGGCGGCCGCTGATCTCCGCCCCCGCCTTGTCGGCGTCGAACTCGCGCGAGCGGCTGATGGCGGACTGCACCAGCATGGCGGCGATGGGGGCCAGCAGCATCACCAGCACCACGCCCACGATGCCCAGCGGATTGCGCTCGCGGTCGCCGCCGCCGCCCATGAACATCGCCATGTTGGCCAGCATGCCGATGGCGCCCGCCACCACGGCGACGATGGTCATGATCAACGTGTCGCGGTTGCGGATATGGCCCAGCTCATGGGCGATCACGCCCGCCAGCTCTTCGGAGGTGCAGCGTTCCATCAGCCCGGTGGTGACGCAGACCGCGCCATGCTGGGGATCGCGGCCGGTGGCGAAGGCGTTGGGCTGCGGGTTCTGCGAAATATAGACCTTGGGCATGGGCAGCCTGGCGCGCTCGGCCAGCCGCGCCACCATATTGTAGAGGCCGGGATTGGAGGCGGGCGTCACCTCATGCGCATCGAACATGCGCAGCAGCATCTTGTCCGAGTTCCAGTAGGCGAACAGGTTCATGCCCGCCGCGATCAGGAAGGCGATCACCATGCCGCCCGTGCCGCCGATCATGGCGCCGACAGCGATGAAGAGGCCCATCAGGGCCACCATCAGGATGCCGGTCTTCAAGGTGTTCATTTCCAATTTTCTCCCAGGTCGGATCAGAGATAAGATCGTCCTATGTCCCGTCAAGACGACATCGCCGCCCGCATCGCCGAGGCGGGCCGGCGCGCCGCCGCCGAAGCCGAGGCCCGGCGGCAGGCGCAGCCTGCCAGCCAATTGCCGCCAGAATTGGGCGGACCCAAGGGCCCGGAGCCGACGCGGTACGGCGATTGGGAGCGCAAGGGCATCGCCACCGATTTTTGACTAATCGGCATCCTGCGCGAAGGCGGGCGCGGCCAGCTTTTCCAGATGGGCGCGGATATCGGGCGGCCAGCCGTCCAACTGGCGGTGGAACTTCTTGCGCTTGCCCGCATAGAGCGCGCGCATCGCCTCCTCGAAGCCCGGCAGATTGCCGCCCAGGGCGCTGGCGAAGCGGTAGGCGGCGTCGCGCGCGGCGCTGCGGGCGGCAGAAGGCTCCCTGGCCGCCGCCTCCACCAGGCGCCGCAGGGCGACCGAAGCCCCGCCCGGCTGGCGCGCCAGCCAGTCCCAGTGCCGGGGAAGCAGCGTCACCTCCCGCGCCGTCACCCCCAGCCGGGGGCGGCCCGGCCCCCGCGCCGGGGCGGCATAGCGGGCGCGGATTTCCTCCTCCGTCCCCCGCGTGTCCAAATCCACCGGCCGCCCGCTTTCATCCTCGAAGACCAGGGCGCCGGGATGGTCCCGCACCAGAAGGGCGATCTCGGCCAGGGGGCCGGTGGCGAGCCGGGCGGTGCCCGCAAAGGCGGTATGGGTCATGGTTCTATCCAGGTTTTATCCATCTTATACCCGGATAGAATTGAATTTGGCAAGTAACACCCGGATAAAAATGTCGGCTTGAACCGGCCCGCCCCAGGGTCCATGTACGGAAGGCAGTTTTCCGGGCATGCCCCATGTTCATCCAGACCGAAGCCACCCCCAATCCCGCCACGCTGAAATTCCTGCCCGGCCGGGAGGTGATGGGTGAAGGCGCCGTGGCCGACTTCCCCAGCGCCGAGACGGCGGGCCGCTCGCCTCTGGCCCGGGCGCTGTTCGAGATTCCCGAAGTCAGCCGGGTGTTCTTCGGCGCCGACTTCATCTCGGTGACCAAGCGCGAGGGCGACTGGAAGCACCTCAAGCCCGCCATCCTGGGCACGGTGATGGAGCATTTCACGCGCGGCCTGCCGCTCTTGGAAGGCGCCTCGGACGAGGTGGAGGAAAGCTACAGCGAAGACGATGCCGAGGTGGTGGCGCAGATCAAGGAGCTGATCGAGACCCGCGTGCGCCCGGCGGTGGCGCAGGACGGCGGCGACATCATCTTCAAGGGCTTCGACGGCAGGAGCGGCGTGGTCTCGCTGCACATGCAGGGCTCCTGCGCGGGCTGCCCTTCCTCGACCATGACGCTGCGCAACGGCATCGAGAACATGCTGCGCCACTATGTCCCCGAGGTCACCGCGGTCGAAGCGGTGTGATGGAGCCCTATCGCGCCGAACCCGATCACGCCGTCTCCGACGCCGCGCTGGACACCATCTTCCGCGAGGCGCGGACTTTACGCAAATGGCGCGACAAGACGGTGCCGCCGGCGCTGCTGATGGCGATCTATGACCTGGTGCGGCTGGGGCCGACCGAATCCAACATCACCCCGGCGCGCTTTCATTTCGTGGTCTCGCCCGCGGCTAAGGCGCGGCTGAAGCCGCTGCTGGACGACGGCAATGTCGCCCAGACCATGGCCGCGCCCGCCACCGCCATCGTGGCCTATGACCTGGATTTCGCGCGCACGCTGGATGTGCTGGCGCCCCATGCGGCGGCGAAGATGCAGGACCGCCTGGCGGGCGATCCCGCCAGGGCGGAATTGATGGCGGCGCGCAGCGCGGGGCTTCAGGGCGGCTATTTCATCGTCGCGGCGCGGGCCTTGGGCCTCGATTGCGGCCCCATGTCGGGCTTCGACCGCGACGGCGTGGACCGGGAATTCTTCGCCGGGACGAAGATCAAATCCTATTTCCTCTGCAATCTGGGCTATGGCGACCGCGAAGGGTTGCGCCCGCGCGCAGGGCGCCTTTCCTTCGACGACGCCTGCAAAATCCTCTAGTGCGTATTCTGGCGGTCGAAACCTGTTTCGGCGCCTGTTCGGTGGCGCTCTGCGACGGCGACGCCGTGCTGGCGCATCGCCTGGAGGCGATGGAGCGCGGCCATGCCGAGGCGCTGGCGCCCATGGTGCAGGCGGCGATGGCGGGATACGACTTCGCATCGCTCGACGGCCTGGCGGTCACGGTGGGGCCGGGCACCTTCACCGGCCAGCGCGTCGGCCTGTCCTTCATGCGCGGCCTGAGGCTGGCCTTGCACAAGCCGCTGACCGGCATCACCAGCCTGGAGGCGATGGCCGCCGCCGCCATGGCCGAAACCGGCACGGGCCGCGCCGCCGCCATCCATGACGCGCGCCGCGGCGAAGCCTATCTGTCGCTGGTGGAGGATGGCGCCATGACGATGCCGCCGCGGGTGCTGGCGTTCGCCGACGCCATCGCCGCCATCGGCGCCTTCGGCCCCTGCGCGCTGGCGGGCACGGGCGCGCGCAAGGCGCAGCAGGCGCTGGGGGACGGTTTCGTGTCTTCCAGCATCCTCCATCCCGATGCGCGGTTCGTGGCGAAGCTGGCGCAGATGCGGCCCCCGCCCGATGCCGCGGCGCCGCCGCCCGCGCCGCTTTATCTGCGTGCGCCCGATGCCAAGCTGCCCGGCGGACGTGACGCGATGACGCTGTTCGAAGGCGATCCCGCGCTGCTGGCGGCGCTCCATGCCGAAGCTTTCACCCACCCCTGGGATGCGGCCGCCCTGGCCGGATTGCTGGCGGGGCCGGGCGTCTTCGCCTTCGCTGCAGAAGCCGATGGCCGGACGGCCGGTTTCGTGCTGGCGCGCGTCGCGGCGGAGGAGGCGGAGATTCTCACCCTGGCGGTGATCCCGTCCGCGCGCGGCCGGGGCCTGGGCCGCGCCCTGATGCGGCGCGCGGCGGACCATGCCGCGCGTCTGGGCGCCCGGACCATGTTCCTGGAAGTGGGCAGCGACAATCCCGCGGCGCTGGCGCTCTATAACGGCCTGGGTTTCACGCGCGCGGGCCTGCGCAAAGGCTATTATGCGGCCGGTTCACAGATGGGCGACGATGCGCTGGTGCTGAAAGCCATGCTTCCGCTGGCGGGAAATATGGCCTAACCTGCCGCCTTCAGGAGCCAAGGGATTTCCACCGTGACCCGGATCGAGAAACTTTGCGTGGACAAGGGGCTGCGCATGACCGACCAGCGCCGCGTCATCGCGAAGGTGCTGTCGGATTCGGCCGATCATCCCGACGCGGAGGAGCTTTACCGCCGCGCCGCCGCGATCGATCCGCACATCTCGATCGCCACCGTCTATCGCACCGTCAAGCTGTTCGAGGATGCGGGCATCCTGGAGCGCCACGATTTCCGCGACGGCCGCTCGCGCTATGAGGAAGTGCCGGAGAATCATCACGACCACCTGATCGACGTGCAGACCGGCAGCGTGATCGAATTCCGCAACGAGGAGATCGAGCGGCTGCAGCGCCGCGTCGCCGAGGAGCTGGGCTTCGAACTGATCGATCATCGGCTCGAATTGTATGGCGTCCCCAAGGCCAAGCGCCCAAGCTGATCTGCCGCCGCTCTTCCCGGCCATCGCCACCCTGCGCGCCGCCACCGTGCTGGCCGCCCTGGCGCTGCTGACCCTGCCGTCCATGCCGGTGCAGGCCCTGCTGCTGCGGCTGTGGCCCAGGGGCGCGCGCGTCTTTCCCATGCTCTATCACCGCGCCGTCTGCCGCCTGCTCGGGCTGCGGATCAAGGTGACCGGCAAGCCGGTGACGGGCGAAGGCGTGCTGATGCTGGCCAACCATGCGAGCTGGCTGGACATCGTGCTGCTGTCGGCGATCACGCCGCTCTCCTTCGTCGCCAAGGCGGAGATCGCGGGCTGGCCCATCTTCGGCACCCTGGCGCGGCTGCAGCGCACCGTCTTCGTCGCGCGCGAGCGGCGCAACCAGACCGGCGCCGTGGCCAACGAGATCGGGGCGCGGCTGGCGGCGGGCGACTGCCTGGTGCTGTTCCCCGAAGGCACCAGCCATGACGGCAATGACGTGCTGCCCTTCAAAAGCGCCCTTCTGGGCGCGGCCGAGGCGCGGCGCACCGACGGGCGGCATGTGACGGTGCAGCCGGTTTCCATCGCCTATACCGGCTGCCATGGCATGCCGATGGGACGCGAGATACGGCCCTTCTTCGCCTGGTACGGCAATATGGAGATGGCGCCGCATCTGTGGGAGGCCTTGAAGGCCGGACCCGTGGACGTGACGGTTTCGTTCCATCCCACCGCCACCATGGACCGGATGAGCCGCAAGGAACTGGCGCAGGCGGCGCGGGCCGAAGTGGCATCGGGCCTGAGCCGGGCGCTGGCCGGAAGAGTTTGATTTGCTGCCCCCCCTCTGTTGCAACTCGCGTCCGCACGGCGGCTGGCGCCGCCATCGCGGACAGCTCGCTGCGACATCTCCCCCCGCTCGTCGCGCCGCTCGCGAGGGGAGAAAGCCTGTGCTTTCGTGTGGCCTTGAGTTTCATTGCCCCTGCCGTGATAAACCTCCTGCCATGAAAAAGCTCTTCGTCAAGACCTATGGCTGCCAGATGAACGCGCCCGCGCGCCAAAGGCGCGCATCGGAAAGACGGCCATGAAGAAGCTCTTCGTGAAGACCTATGGCTGCCAGATGAACGCCTATGACTCGGCGCGCATCGCCGACCTCTTGGCGCCCCTGGGCTATGGCGCGGCCGCCGCGCCGGAAGAGGCCGACATGGTGGTGCTCAACACCTGCCATATCCGCGAGAAGGCGGCCGAGAAGGTCTATTCCGAACTGGGCACGCTGCGCGCCCTGAAGGACGAGAAAGCGGCGCGCGGCACGCCCATGCTGGTCGCGGTGGCGGGCTGCGTCGCCCAGGCCGAGGGCGAATTGATGCTGAAGCGCGCCCCCGTCATCGACCTCTTGGTGGGGCCGCAGAGCTATCACCGCCTGCCGGAGATGATCGCCAGAATCGCGCGCGCGGGCGGCACGGCGCTCAAGACCGATTTTCCGGCGCTGGAGAAGTTCGACGAACTCGCCAGGCTGGAAGAGCCCGCGGGCGGGCGCGGGGTCAGCGCCTTCCTCACCGTGCAGGAAGGCTGCGACAAGTTCTGCACCTTCTGCGTCGTGCCCTATACCCGCGGCGCCGAATTGTCGCGCGCCCCCGAAGCGGTGCTGGCCGAGGCCCGCGCGCTGGTGGCGGGCGGGGTGCGCGAGCTGGTGCTCCTGGGCCAGAATGTCAACGCCTATCGCGGCGAAAGCGCGGACGGAAAAACCTGGTCGCTGGCCAGGCTGTGCGCGGAACTGGCGGAAATCGCAGATCTGAAACGCATCCGCTACACCACCAGCCATCCGCGCGACATGGGCGAGGACCTGATCGCCGCCCATCGCGACAATGACAAGCTGATGCCCTTCCTGCATCTGCCGGTGCAGTCGGGCTCGGACACGATCCTGGCGGCGATGAACCGCCAGCACAAGGCCGAAGACTATCTGCGCCTGGTCGAGCGCATCCGCGAAAGCCGGCCCGACATCGCCCTGTCGAGCGACTTCATCGTGGGCTTCCCCGGCGAGACCGATGCCGATTTCGCGGCGACCATGGACCTGGTGCGGCAGGTGAAATTCGCCCAGACCTTCTCCTTCAAATATTCCAGGCGCCCCGGCACGCCCGCCGCCGCGGCGATGAAGCAGATCTCCGAAAAGGTGAAGGACGAGCGGCTGCAGGCGCTGCAGAAGCTGCTCTTGCAGCAGCAGGACGCATTCAACGACGCCCGCATCGGCCAGACCCTGGAGGTTCTGTTCGAGAAACCGGGGCGCGAGCCGGGCCAGATCATGGGCCGCTCGCCCTGGCTACAGCCGGTGCATGTGCAGGGCGACACCGGCCTGATCGGCCGCGTCGCCAAGGTGCGTGTGGATGTGCGCACCGCCAACAGCCTGAAGGGTGTTCTCTCCCCCGCGAGCGAAGCGACAGCGGGGGAGATGCCCGTAGCAGCGCCTGCGCTGCGAAGGGCAGAGGGGGCATAAAAACGTGAGCGCCAAGAAGACGCAACTGACGCTCGAATTCCCCGACAATAGCCTGCTGGCGGCGCTGGGCGGCGCGCATGAGAAGAATTTCGCGCGGCTGGAGCAGGCGCTGGGCGTGCGCCTGTCCAGCCGGGGCAATCTGGTGGCGGTGGAAGGGGCCAACCGCGAGCGCGCGGCGGCGATCCTCAAATCCCTCCATGCGCGGCTGGAGGCGGGCGAAAGCGTCACCCTGGCCGAAGTGGATTCGGAAGTGCGCTTCACCGAGACGGGCCGCGAGGCCGCGCCCGGCGCCATCCGCACCGCCTCCGGCCGCGTCACCCGCCCGCGCACCCCGGCGCAGGGCGCCTATCTCGACCTGATGCGCGTCAATCCCCTGGTGTTCGGCATCGGCCCCGCCGGCACCGGCAAGACCTATCTGGCCGCCGCCTTCGCCGCCCACATGCTGCAGGAGCGGCGGGTGGAGCGCATCATCCTGTCGCGTCCGGCGATCGAGGCGGGCGAACGGCTGGGCTTCCTGCCGGGCGGCCTCGACGAGAAGATCGACCCTTACTTGCGGCCCCTGCACGACGCGCTGTTCGACGTGCTGGGCGACAAGGCGGCGCGGCTGCGCGAGCAGGGCGTGATCGAGGTGGCGCCGCTGGCCTTCATGCGCGGGCGCACCCTGACGCGCGCCTTCGTCATCCTGGACGAGGCGCAGAACGCCACCAGCGCCCAGATGAAGATGGCGCTGACCCGCCTGGGCGAGGATTCGCAGATGGTGGTGACGGGCGACACCACCCAGAGCGACCTGCCCGGGGGCCGCGCCGAGGGGCTGGACGAGGCGCTGGAAATTCTCGAAGGGATCGAAGGCGTTGGCATCGCCCGCTTCACCGCCAGCGATGTGGTGCGCCATCCCCTCGTCGGGCGCATCGTCGCCGCCTATGATAGGAAGGTCCGCTAGGCCCATGGCGAGGGAGGCGAGGATCGAACTGGTGGTGGAGGACGCGCGCTGGCGGCGCCATCGCGGCCTGCTGCCCCGGCTGGGGGCGGCGGCGGAAGCCGCGCGCAAGGCGGCGAAGCTGCCCGCGGGGCGGCGCCTGACCATCCTTCTGGCCGGTGACGCCCGGCTGAAGGCGCTGAACCATGATTTCCGCGGCAAGGACAAGCCGACCAATGTCCTTTCCTTCCCTTCGGAGGCGCCGGACTATGCGGGCGACATCGCGCTCGCCTATGGCGTGACGAAGGCCGAGGCGGATACGGCGAAGAAGCCCTTCGCCCATCATGCCACGCATCTTGTGGTGCATGGCGTGCTGCATCTGGCGGGCTATGACCATGAAAGCGAGCGCGACGCCCGGGCGATGGAGCCGTTGGAGACGCGGATTCTGGCCCGGCTCGGCATCCCCGATCCTTATGGGGTGGCGGCATGAGCGAGGGCGGCATACCCGTCTGGAAAAAGCTGGTGCGCATCCTGCAAGGCAACCGCGACGACCAGGCCGCGATCCGCGAAAGCCTGGAGGAGGTGATCGAGGAGAGCGAGCGCCAGTCCGCCGCCCTTTCGGAAGCCGAGCGGGTGATGCTGTCCAACCTGCTCAAATTCGGCGAGCTGCGCCTGCATGACGTGATGGTGCCGCGCGCCGCCATCATCGCGGTGGACGAGATCGTGCCGATGAGCGAGCTGGTGCAGTTGTTCCGCGAAGCGCAGCATTCGCGCCTGCCCACCTATCGCGAGACGCTGGACGATCCCACCGGCCTGGTGCATGTCAAGGACGTGCTGGCGCTGCTCCAGGACGCGCCGGGTGGCGGCTATCGCCTGCCGCAGGTGCCCATCGCCGGCCTGCGCCGCCCCATCCTGTTCGTGCCGCCCTCGATGCGGGCCTTGGACCTGCTGCTCAAGATGCAGACCAGCCACACGCACCTGGCCCTGGTGATCGACGAATATGGCGGCACCGACGGCCTGGTCTCCATCGAGGACATCATCGAGGAGATCGTGGGCGACATCGCCGACGAGCATGACGAGGAGCCCATCGCCCTCAAGCGCGAGGGCGACAGCTTCATCGCCGACGCCCGCATGGAGCTGGAGGATTTCGCCGAGGATACGGGCATCGCCCTGCCCATGCCCGAGGGCGGCGAGAATGTGGATTCGGTGGGCGGCCTGGTGGTGTCGCATCTGGGCCGCGTGCCGCAGCGGGGCGAGATCGTGGAAGGCCCGGGCGGCTTCCTGTTCGAGGTGCTGGAGGCCGATCCGCGCCGTGTGCGCCGCCTGCGCATCCGCCCGCCCAGACCGGACAGCGCCCCTTGACGCGCCTCGCCGACCGGCTGCGGGGCCTCAAGGGATGGCAGCGGCTGCTGGCCGCTATCGCGCTGGGCGCGGTATCTGCGCTGGCTTTCGCGCCCTTCCATCTCTTTCCGGCATTGCTGCTGGCGCTGGCGGGACTGGCGCTGCTGCTGGACGGCGCAGAAGGCGTGCGCGCCGCCGCCGTCACCGGCTGGGCCTTCGCCTTCGGCCAGTTCGCGGCCGGGCTGCATTGGATCGCCTATCCCTTCATGGTCTTTCCCGACGTGCATCTGTGGCAGTTGCCCTTCGCGGTAACGCTGATGCCCGCGGGCCTCGCGCTTTTCGGCGCGCTGGCCACGGGTCTTGCGGCCTGGCTGCGCGCTTTGCTTTTTCGCGGTTCCGGACGGAAAACCGCGACATACTCTGACGGCGCGGCGCGGCTGATCCTTCTGGCGGTGTGCTGGGCAGGCGCCGAATGGCTGCGCGGACATATCCTCACCGGCTTTCCCTGGAATCTGCCCGCCTATGGCTGGGGCGCGGTGCCCGAAGTGATGCAGAGCGCGGCGCTGTTCGGCGCCTATGGCCTGTCCTTTCTCACGCTATTGCTGGGCGTCTCGCTGGCCGAGCTTGCGCGGCGGCGCATCCTTCTGCCCGCGCTGATGCTGGCGGTCTTCGCGGGGCTGTGGGGCTATGGCGCGCTGCGCCTTCAGGAGCCGGTGGAGTATGTGCCGGGCGTTTCGCTGCGCCTGGTGCAGCCCAACGTGCCGCAGGCCGAGATGCACGGCGTTTTCATTCCGCGCAACTGGCAGCGCCTGACCGCGCTCAGCTTGCGGCCCGGCAATCCCACCCATATCATCTGGCCCGAGGCGGCGGCGGCCTTTCCGCTGGCGCGCTCGCAAAGCGGGCTGGCCGGGATCGCGCAGCTCACCGCGGGCGGCGCTTCGCTGATCACCGGCACGATGCGGATTGACGATGCGGGCCGCTTCTTCAACAGCCTCTACATCTTCGGTCCCGGCGGGCGGACGCTGGGTGTCTATGACAAATATCATCTGGTGCCGTTCGGCGAATATCTGCCGCTGGCGCCGCTGTTGAGCCGGCTGGGCTTCGCCAAGCTGACGCAAGGCCAGACCGGATTTTCCGCGGGCGACGGCCCGCGCCGCTATGACGTGCCGGGCGCGCCGCCGCTCACGCCTCTGATCTGCTACGAGGTGATCTTTCCGGGCGCGGTGGCGCCCGCATCGGGCCGCCCCGGCTGGTACGTCAACGTCACCGACGATTCCTGGTTCGGGCCCTGGGCGGGGCCGCATCAGCATCTTCTGATCGCGCGGATGCGCGCCATCGAGGAAGGCCTGCCCATCGCGCGCGCCGCCAATACCGGCATCAGCGCGGTGCTGGATGGAAAAGGCCGCATTGTGGCGAGTCTGGGCCTTAACCAAGGCGGCGTGATCGATGCGGGGCTTCCCGCGGCGCTGCCCGCCACACTGTATACGCGTTACGGCGATCTTGGATTTGCCATAATTCTGCTGGCTGCTGCCGCTTTCCCCGTGCTCTTGTCGGCGCGGCGGCGCTGACACTTTGATACTATATTTTGTTTCGCTTTGCCGGGGGTTGCGGATAAGTTGCCCGTGTCGTGCGGGTGCGTTTCGCCCGCTCCCAGGGGGTGTGTTCTGGTGCCGAAGAAACAAGCCAATCCTGTCGATGTCGTGGTCGGCAACCGAGTCCGCATCCGGCGCATGCTGATCGGCATGAGCCAGGAGCGGTTGGGCGAATTGCTCGGCCTGACTTTCCAGCAGGTGCAGAAATACGAGAAGGGCGTGAACCGCATCGGCGCGGGCCGCCTGTTCGACGTGGCGCGTATCCTGGGCGTGCCGATCGACTATTTCTATGAAGGCGTGGGCGCGCAGACCAACGGCCAGGAAGGCTTCGCCGAGGACAGCGCCCCGCCGGTGATGGAGTTCGTCTCTTCCGGCGAAGGCCTGCAACTGTCGCTGGCCTTCATGAAGATCAAGGACGCCAAGGTGCGCAAGCGCGTGCTGGATCTGGTGAAGAGTTTGGCTGAAGAGGAAGCTGAGAAAACCGCTTAACGCGGGACTCAGTCCTTTGGGCGCGTCGCTTTTTCTTCCAGACCCGATTGTCCCTCGCGCGCCCGGAGCGGCGGCCCAGCCGCAGCGAAGCGAAGGCGCCAGGCCGCGCGACCACCAGAAAATCAGGGCG
>Ga0182741_1000971_pt1 | contig 40229 bp, 40 predicted proteins | sample eDN5th37CBELigOP_FD_128874 | JGI IMG/M metagenome (GOLD analysis project Ga0182741, IMG submission 128874) | Enriched Organic Plus compost microbial communities from Emeryville, California, USA - eDNA 5th pass 37_C BE-Lig OP (version 2) (version 2) ... | reverse complement strand
TCCCCTTTCAGGGCGAGCAGAAGGTTGTCGGTCACCGTCTGATTGTCGAACACTGTGGGCTTCTGGAACTTGCGGCCGATCCCCAGTTGCGCGATCTCGGTCTCGTCGAGACGGGTCAGGTCGTGGCTGCCGTCGAACAGCACGTCGCCGCGGTCAGGCCGGGTCTTCCCGGTTACCACATCCATCATGGTCGTCTTGCCGGCGCCGTTCGGGCCAATGATCGCCCGCATCTCGCCCGGCTCGACCGTGAATGACAGGTTGTTCAGCGCCCGGAACCCGTCGAAAGAGACGTTGACGGCGTCGAGATAGAGAAGCGCCGATGTCGTGCGTTGCTCCATCGCCTCCTCCTATTCCGCCGGCCGCGGCGCCGGAGCCGCGTCGGCATCGGCAGAGGCCGCGTCGGCGCGCTCTCGCCGATTTTGACGCCAGTGCTGCCAGCTGCCGACGATGCCCCGCGGCATGAACAGCGTCACCGCGACGAACAGGCCGCCGAGCACGAACAGCCAATAGGGCGCGAGCAGCCCCGTCGTGAAGAACGTCTTGCCGTAGTTGACAAGAACGGCGCCCAGCACCGCGCCGACCAGCGTCCCGCGGCCGCCGACCGCGACCCAGATCACCGCCTCGATCGAGTTGGCCGGGGCGAACTCCCCGGGATTGATGATACCCACCTGCGGCACATAGAGCGCACCGGCGACGCCTGCCATGCAGGCCGAGAGCGTGAACACCAGCAGCTTGTAGGACTCGACCCGGTAGCCAAGGAACCGCGTGCGCGATTCCGCGTCCCGGATCGCCACCAGCACCTTGCCGAACTTCGAGGTCACCACCCATCGGCAGATCAGGAAGCCGAGCGCCAACGCTGCGACGGATATCGCGAACAGCGCCACACGCGTTCCCTGCGCCTGGACATTGAAGCCAAGGATGTCCTTGAAGTCGGTCAGGCCGTTGTTGCCGCCGAAGCCGAAATTGTTCCGGAAGAAGGCGAGCATCAGGGCGAAGGTCATCGCCTGCGTGATGATCGAGAGATAGACGCCCGTCACCCGCGAACGGAACGCAAACCAGCCGAATACGAAGGCCAGCGCCCCGGGCACCAGCAGCACCATCAGTATTGCATAGGCGAAACTATCGAATCCGTACCAGTAGACCGGCAGCTCCTTCCAGTTCAGGAACACCATGAAGTCCGGCAGAATGGGATGCGCATAGACGCCGCGCGTGCCGATCTGGCGCATCAGATACATGCCCATCGCATAGCCACCGAGTGCGAAGAATGCACCGTGGCCGAGCGAAAGGATTCCGCAATAGCCCCAGATCAGGTCGATCGACAACGCGAGCAGTGCGTAACAGACATACTTTCCGAACAGCGACACCACGTAGGTCGGCACATGCAGTGGCGAACTCGGCGGCAGCAGCAGGTTGGAAAGCGGCACCGCGACGGCAATGACCGCCAAGACGATGAGGAAGATGCGCGCGTTCCGATCGAGCGCGCGCGTGAGCGGAGAAGGAATCATCATGCCTCCACCGCCCTTCCCTTCGGCGCGAACAGGCCGCGCGGGCGCTTCTGGATGAAGAGGATGATCAGGACGAGGATCAGGATTTTCCCGAGCACCGCTCCCGCAAAGGGCTCGAGGAACTTGTTGGCGATGCCGAGCGTAAACGCACCGACGAGCGTGCCCCACAAGTTGCCGACGCCGCCGAACACCACCACCATGAACGAGTCGATGATGTAACTCTGGCCGAGATTGGGGCTGACATTGTCGATCTGCGACAGCGCCACACCGGCAATCCCGGCGATGCCCGAGCCGAGCCCGAAAGTCATTGCATCGATCCGACTCGTACGGATGCCGACCGCGGCAGCCATCTGTCGGTTTTGCGTGACGGCACGCATCTCAAGGCCGAGCCGCGTGAAGCGCAGCAGCGCCAGAAGCAGCGCGAAGACCGCCAGCGTGAACACGATGATCCACAGCCGGTTGTAGGTGATCGACAGCAGCCCGACGTCGAACGACCCGCTCATCCACGATGGCGCGCCAACCTCACGGTTGGTCGGCCCGAACGCGGTGCGGACCGCCTGCTGCAGGATCAGCGAAATGCCCCAGGTCGCCAGCAGCGTCTCCAATGGCCGGCCATAAAGAAACCGGATCACGCTGCGCTCGATCGCGATCCCGACGAGGCCGGCGACGGCAAAAGCCAGCGGAATGGCGATCGCCAGCGAATAGTCGAACAGCCCCGGATTGTAGGCGCGGATCAACTCTTGCACGACGAAGGTGGTGTAGGCACCGAGCATCACCATCTCGCCATGCGCCATGTTGATGACGCCCATCACGCCGAAGGTGATTGCGAGCCCGATCGCGGCCAGCAGCAGCACCGAGCCGAGCGACAGCCCGTACCAGGCGTTCTGGATGGTCTCCCACAAGGCGAGCCGGCTTTGGACCGCACTGATCGCGCTCTGCGCGGCATTGTGGACGGCGGGCGGTGCATCGCTCGGAACTCCCGAAAGCAACGCCAGCGCGTCCTGGTCGCCCCGTCCGCGCAGCGTCGCGATCGCCTCGAGCTTGTCCTCTTCGCTGGCATCGGCCTTGTTCAGAACGATCGCGGCGCGGGCCTCGGCCAGCGCCTGCTTCACCGCCGGCTCGGTTTCCTTAGCCAATGCAGCTTCGATGGTCGCCAGGGCCCCGCTGTCACGCGACTTGAACACGGCTCGCGCGGCTTCCAGCCGCCTGCCGGGATCGCGCGACAGCAATGTCAGCTCCCCCATGGCCGCTTCAATGGCGCGGCGCACACGATTGTTGAGCCGCACGGCTTTCAACCCGGCGGGAGCCTCGCCCGCGATGGGCTGCCCGCTCGCCGCGTCCTGCAGCACGCCGGCAGCGGTCCGCACGTAAACCTTGCGCGTCGCCGGATCCACCAGCAGACGGCCCTCTGCGATCGCGGTGATGATGTCGGCCGCCGCCGGATCGCCGCTCGCGGCGATCGCATTGATCGCCGCCTCGGTGTCGTTGAACGTGTCCGCGGCGAGCCGCGACAGCGCCGGTTCGAGCGACTGCGCCCGCGCCGCCGGCGTCGCGCAGATTGCGGCGACCAGCAGCAGGAGGGCGAGCGCCATCTTGTGAAACACCGTCATCTCCGAAGTCCCGGGCATCGAAGGAGGTCGGAGGCGGCGGCATCGCCGCCGCCTCGATCGTCAGCAGCGCTGGTTCAGCTGCCGCACTTCTTCGTCGTGGTGTTGTAGTTGCCGCACTTGAGGTCCTTCCAATCCGCCTCGAGGTCCTTCGATCCTTCGAGATGGTCGGACCAGGCATCGCCGGGCACCAGGCCCTCCGTCTGCCACACCACGTCGAACTGGCCATCGTCGCGGATTTCGCCGATGAAGACGGGCTTGGTGATGTGGTGATTGGCGAGCATTTCCGACGTGCCGCCGGTCAGGTTCGGCACCTTCACGCCGACGATCGCGTCGATCACCTTGTCCGGATCGGTCGTGCCGGCCTTCTTCACCGCTTCGACCCACATCGCGAAGCCGATCACATGCGCTTCCATCGGATCGTTGGTGACGCGCTTGTCGTTCTTGATGAACGCCTTCCAGTTCTTGATGAACTCCGCATTGACCGGCGTATCGATCGACTGGAAGTAGTTCCACGCGGCCAGATGGCCGACCAGCGGTTTAGTGTCGATGCCGGCGAGCTCTTCTTCACCGACCGAGAAGGCCACCACCGGAATGTCCGTGGCCTTGATGCCCTGATTGCCCAGTTCCTTATAGAACGGCACGTTGGCGTCGCCGTTGATGGTCGAGACCACCGCCGTCTTCTTGCCAGCCGAGCCGAACTTCTTGATGTCGGCCACGATCGTCTGCCAGTCGGAATGCCCGAACGGCGTGTAGTTGATCATGATATCCTCGTCCTTGACGCCCTTGGACTTCAGGTACGCCTCGAGGATCTTGTTGGTGGTGCGCGGATAAACGTAGTCGGTGCCGGCCAGCACCCAGCGCTGCACCTTCTCTTCCTTCATCAGATAGTCGACGGCCGGAATCGCCTGCTGGTTCGGCGCGGCACCCGTGTAGAACACGTTGCGCTCGCTCTCCTCGCCTTCGTACTGCACCGGGTAGAACAGGATCGAATTGAGCTCCTTGAACACCGGCAGCACGGACTTGCGCGACACCGAGGTCCAGCAGCCGAACACGGCGGCGACCTTCTCCTTGGTGATCAGTTCGCGCGCCTTCTCTGCGAAGAGCGGCCAGTTCGAAGCCGGATCGACGACCACCGGTTCCAGCTTCTTGCCGAGCAGACCACCCTTCTTGTTCTGCTCGTCGATCAGCATGAGCATCACGTCTTTCAGCGTCGTCTCGCTGATCGCCATGGTGCCGGACAGCGAATGCAGGATGCCGACCTTGATCGTCTCCTGGGCCCGGGCGGGCAATGCCGCCGCCAGGCCGACGGCCAGCGCCGCGGTTGCGGCGAGCCACCGGCGCGCCATGGGTCGCCGCGCGACCGAACGAATGGAATGGAGCATGAGCGAAATCCTCTGCGTTGACCCGCGTGGCCTCCCTGCCACCACGTCCAACGGATTTCGCAAGCCGCGTGCCAACCCTGCCGCTTTGCGGCAACAATTTGAAATTGCTGCAAAATTGTCATCGTGCCCAACCTGCGGGCACGCAACGGCCGCTCGGTCTGATTAAATTGCGATCACCTGAGCGGGCAACACCCGGTCCATGCACACGATATAGGCACTTTGGCAAGCTGCCGTGACAGGAACCTTCCCGTCCATGTCGGCCGCCGCCTATTTGGGCGGCTCCACCGGCGGCGTGCCGTAGGTGTGGAAGGACTCGATGGTCTTCAGCCCCCAGGCCTGTCCCTTCGCGCGCTCCTGCTGGCTCCAGGAGATCGGTTTCCAGTCGGGCGCCAGGATCAAACGCGCGCCGGCATTGGCAACCTCTACCCGGTTTCCGCCCGGCTCGAAGACGTAGAGGAAGAAGGTCTGCTGGATCGCGTGCTTGTGCGGTCCGGTTTCGATCGGCACGCCGCTCTCGAGAAAAATGTCTGCGGCGCGCAACACGTCCTCGCGGCTGTCCAACGCGTAGGTCACGTGGTGGAAGCGGCCCGGCACGCCCGTGTGGTCGCGCGTATAGGCGACGTCGTACGACTTGTTGTTGACGGTGAACCATATGCCCGCTTCGCGCCCGTCATCGAGCACGATCCGCTCGGTCAGTCGCATCCCGAGATAGGTCTCGAGGAAGTGGTGGGTGCCCTCCAGGTCGACCGCCAACAGGTTCAGGTGGTCGAGCCTGCGCACGCACACGCCGCGCGCGGGGTAGCGCTGTGCCTGGTTCTTTAGCGCCGGTTTGAGCTCCGGCGGCGCCTCGTACCAGCGCGTGTCGTAATAGAGTTCGAATATGTGCCCGTCAGGGTCGCGGGTCCGGAAGGCAGGGCCATGCCCTAAATCGCCGTCGGTCCAGCCGAGGCCGAGACCAGCCTGTTCGAGCGCGGCAACGCGCCGGGCCAAGGCCTGCGGGCTGGATGCGCGATAGGCCACATGACCGACGCCCGAGGTTTTGGCGGCCGTCAGCTTGAGCGTGTGGAATTCATAGTCGTCCCAGCCGCGCAGGTAGACGGACTCCCCCTCGCGGCCGCTCTCCGTCATGCCCATGACGTCGACGAAGAACCGGAGGCTGTCGTCCGGTCGGGGCGTCAACATTTCTACGTGGCCCAGATGGGCGAGATCATAGCAGGGCTCGGGACGGCTCATGTTTCACCTCGGCATCGGTGCGCCCAGCCTCCATGGCCTGCACTCATGAATCAAATGGATTTTTTCCGATCATACATGCAAATAAGGAATGTCGCAGACCCGGTGCGGCAGTCCCGGAGCGGTCCATGCGCGTCGACTTTCTCGGTCTTCAGGCCTTCCTCGCCATCGCCGAGCGCGGCAGTTTCCAGCGCGCCGCCGCGCATCTCAACTTGTCGCAGACAGCGCTGAGTCATCGGATGAAGAAGCTCGAGGACGACCTCGGCGTCCGGTTGCTCTCGCGCACGACCCGCCAGGTTTCTCTGACACAGGCCGGCCTTGACCTGCTGCCACGCGCCCGCCGCGCTCTCGACGACATAGCCGCTGGCCTGGACGCCCTTCGTCGCCAGGCCGCGGGCCGCGCCGAGCCGCTCGCGATCGGCTGCCTGCCGACCCTCGCCATGCATCATCTGCCACCGATCCTGACCGCCTTCGCGCGGCGCCATCCCGGCGTCTCGGTTCGCGTGTTCGACAACTCCGCCACCGAGATCGCAGAACTGGTCGAGAGCGGCACCGCCGAATTCGGCCTCACCATTCTCACCGCCGGCCGCTGGGATCTCGACGCCGAAATGCTGCTGAAAGAACCCTTTGTCCTGCTCTGCCCGAACGATCACCCGATCGGTCGCCTCGAAGCGGCAAGTTGGGCCGACATCGCCAACGAACCCCTGATCCGTGTCAGCGCCCAGACGGGCAACCGGCTGATCATCGACGACACACTCGGTGCGCGTCGCGAGAACCTGACGTGGCGCTACGAAGTGCAGCACGTCGCTACCGCGGTCAGCCTGGTGGCCGCCGGCGCCGGTCTCGCCGTGCTTCCCCGCCTCGCCGTCGAGCCGGACAATGCCCGCGGCCTTGCTGTCGTCAGTCTGCGCAATCCGGCGATCAGCCGTACCGTCGGCCTCGTGACCCGACGCGGCGCGGTTCTCTCTCCCCTCGCCGAAGAGCTCCGCACCCTGATCTCGGCCCAGTTTCGCGAGCGCCGGCGGCGGCCGGCCGAAGCGCGGGAATAATGCAGCGAATTCACCAGTAATCCGAAACTAAGAATTTGCTGCATCAACCGCGTTGCGGCATGGTGCGGCCCGACGATCCCGACAAGCAGGCAAGGAGGCGACCATGCAAACGGGCATTCGCTGCATGTTGATGCGCGGCGGCACGTCGAAGGGCGCGTATTTCCTGGCCGACGACCTGCCGCGTGACCCGGCCGCCCGGGACGCGCTCATCCTGGGAGCCATGGGCTCGCCCGATCCGCGCCAGATCGACGGTGTCGGCGGTGCTCACCCGCTGACCAGCAAGGTCGCCGTGGTCGGCCGCTCCAGCGAACCCGGCATCGACGTCGATTTCCTGTTCGGCCAAGTCCTGCTTAACGAAGCACGCGTCGATACCACGCCGAATTGCGGCAACATCCTTTCGGGTGTCGGACCATTCGCCATCGAGCGCGGCCTCGTTGCCGCGCAGGATCCCGTCACCCGGGTGAAGGTGCGCACGATCAACACCGGCACCATCGCCGAGCTCGCCGTCGAGACTCCCGGCGGCCGCGTCCGCTATGACGGCGACGCCCGCATCGACGGCGTGCCCGGCACCGCGGCACCGATCGCGATCGACTTCCTCGATGCTGCCGGCTCGGTGTGCGGCGCCTTGCTGCCGACCGGCAATGCCGTCGATCACGTCGCGGGCGTCGACGTCACCCTGATCGACAACGGCATGCCCGTCGTCGTGCTGGAAGCGGCGGCGGTCGGTCGCACCGGCCATGAGCCGCGCGATCAACTCGACAAGGATCTCGAGCTCAAGAAGCGCCTCGAAGAGATCCGCCTCGCCGCCGGACCGCTGATGAATCTCGGCGATGTCGCCGCCAAGGTCGTGCCGAAAATGTGCCTGGTCGCGGCGCCGGCCGCCGGCGGCCACATCGCCACGCGCAGCTTCATCCCGCACGAATGCCATGCAGCGATCGGCGTGTTCGCCGCCGTCTCCGTTGCCACCGCTGCGGTGCTGCCGGGCTCGCGCGCCAACCGCGCCGCGCGGATCCCGGAGGGCCGCACCAAGACGTTGTCGGTCGAGCACCCGACCGGCGAATTCACCGTGCGCCTGGAAGTCGGCGGCACGCCGCAGGCGCCGGTGGTCGAACGCGCCGGCCTCCTGCGCACGGCGCGCCTGCTGTTCGACGGCACCGTCTTCGTCCCGGAGCGCGCCCTCGCCGCTGCGCCCGCCCGCGCCGCCTGACGCTCAAAGCATCCTTTCGATCGGCGTGCTCTCGCGCGCCGGAACTCCGTCAATGAGAGAAGAAAATATGGCCCAGCAGAAGTCCGGTCTCGTGGTTACCGCGCATCCCGGCGATTTCGTCTGGCGCGCCGGCGGCGCCATCGCCCAGCACGCCAAGCGCGGCTACCGCATGAAGATCGTCTGCCTTTCCTACGGCGAGCGCGGCGAAAGCCAGTTCGCCTGGAAGGTGGCCGGCACGAAGATGGAAGACGTCAAGCGCCAGCGCCAGGACGAGGCGCAGCGCGCCGCCGAGCTGCTCGGTGCCGAAATCGAGTTCTTCGATGCCGGCGACTATCCGCTGCGCCCGACCGAGGCAATGCTCGATCGCATGATCGACATCTACCGCGAACTCAACCCGTCCTTCGTTCTCACCCACTCGCTTGAGGACCCGTACAACGTCGATCACCCCGAGGCGACGCGCTTCGCGCAGGAGGCGCGCATCATCGCCCAGGCGATGGGGCACAAGCCCGGCGCGAACTACACTTACGCCGCACCGCCGGTCTTCCTGTTCGAGCCGCATCAGCCGGAAATGTGCAACTTCAAGCCCAACGTCATTCTCAATATCGACGACGTGTGGGAGACGAAGCGCAAGGCGTTCGAGATCCTCGCCGCTCAAAAGCACCTTTGGGCCTATTACGAACGGGTCGCGCTCCAGCGCGGCATGCAGGGGGGCCGCAACACTGGCAAGGCCATGACCTACGGCGAGGCCTATCAGCGCCTGTTCCCGATGGTGCTCGAAGAGCTGGCCTGAACCGCGACGCCGCGCCATACCCAATGCTGAAGGATCTGACATGAAGCCCGTCGTCATTCGCAATATTCCGCGCCCGGATCCGGATCTCGTCGCCCGGCTAGCACCGCTCGGCGTGTCCACGGTGCATGAGGCGATGGGCCGTGTCGGCCTGATGAAGACCTACATGCGCCCGATCTGGGCCGGGGCGGCGATCGCGGGTCCGGCCGTCACGGTGCTCGCCCAGCCCGGCGACAACTGGATGATCCATGTCGCCATCGAACAGTGCCAGCCTGGGGACGTTCTCGTCGTCGGCTGCACCACCGACAACACCGACGGCATGTTCGGCGAGCTTCTCGCCACTTCGCTCAAGGCGCGTGGGGTCATAGGCTTGGTGATCGATGCCGGCTGCCGCGACGTGAAAGCGCTGCACGAGATGGGCTTCCCGGTCTGGTCGCGCGCGATCTCTGCCAAGGGCACGGTCAAGGCGACGCTAGGCCAGGTCAACATGCCGGTCGTCTGCGCCGGCGCTCACGTCGCTCCCGGCGACGTGATCGTTGCCGACGATGACGGCGTCGTCGTGCTGCCGCGGGCGGACGTCGCCGATGTTCTGGCAAAGGCGGAGAAGCGTCACGCCGACGAAGACGGCAAGCGCCAGAAGCTCGCGTCGGGCGTTCTCGGCTTGGACATGTACAACATGCGCGAGCCGCTCGCCAAAGCCGGTCTGATTTACCTGGACAGCGCCGCCGACCTGAAGTGAACGGAGCGACGATGGCCGAACGGCTGGCCTTGCTTGGGTTCGGTGAAGCCGGCGCCAGCATCGCCGCCGGCCTCGCTACCGGCGGCGCCGCCGTCACGGCTTTCGACCTGGCCTTCCGAAGCCCCGGTGGCGCCGCGCGCATGGACGCGGCCCGCGCGATCGGAATCGTCCCGCACGAGGAAGTCGCGCCGGCCGTGGCCGACGCAACGATCGTTGTCTCAGCGGTCCCTGGCGCGGTCGCGGTGGATGTGGCGCGTGCCGCCGCGCCGCACCTGCGCGCACCGCAGATCTATCTCGATCTCAATTCCGTCTCTCCCGCGACCAAGCGCGCCGTGGCCGCCGCTGTCGCCGAATCCGGTGCGGCTTGCATCGAAGCGGCAGTGATGGCGCGGGTCCTGCCATACGGCCATCGCGTGCCCATGCTGCTCGCCGGTCCGGGGGCCGATGCCGTAGCGACACGTCTGAATGCCCTTGGCATGGCGACCGAAGCGGTCGGCGAAGCGATCAGTGAGGCCTCGGCCAACAAGATGGTGCGCTCGATCGTCATCAAGGGGATCGAGGCACTGTTGATGGAAGCCTTGGTCGCTGCGGATCGCGCCGGCATCACCGAACGGATCCTCGATTCCGTTGCCGCGACGTTTCCTGGCATCGATTGGCGCGCCACTGCTTCGTATTATCTTGACCGCAGCCTCAGCCATGGCGCGCGCCGCATCACCGAGATGCAGGAAGTGGCCGACACGCTGCGCGAACTGGGCCTCGAGCCGGTGATGGCTGAGGCGATCGGCCGCCGCATCGGCTGGGCCTACGAGACCGCTGATGGCGAGCCTTGGCCGCCGGCCGACGGCGGCGGCTATCAGGCCGTGCTCGACACCCTCGCCCGCGCCGCCGCTCGGAACAGCCAGACACGCAAATGAAAAGGGCCCCGGCGGACCGGGGCCCTTGCGACATCCAGACAGCCAGTCAGGATCGTCAAATGAAGCTCTGCGGCGCCACGCCCGCGGTGTCCCGCTGACGAACGCAATACGAAGATACCGCCTCCGCTTTAAGAACATATTACCATTCGTAAACGATTTGAAACGAATGCGCGCGGTCAGCCGCCGCGCTAGACGCCGAGATAGGCTGCCTGTACCTGCGGGTCGTTGAGCAGATCGGCGCCAGCCCCCGCGTGGGTGATGCGCCCGGTTTCCAGCACATAGCCGCGATCGGCGATCGACAAAGCCGCCGCAGCGTTCTGCTCCACCAGAAAGACGGTGATGCCTTCGGCGCGCAGCGCCAGCACGGCTTCCAGGATCTGGTCGACCAGCTGCGGCGCCAGCCCGAGCGACGGCTCGTCGAGCAGCAAAAGCCGCGGCCGCGCCATCAGCGCCCGGCCGATCGCCAGCATCTGCTGCTGACCGCCCGAAAGGCTGGCTGCTTTCACCAGACGCTTCTCCCGCAGCACCGGGAACATCGTGTAGATCCGCTCCGCGTCCGCTGCGATCTCGGCGTCGCGCCGGCGATACGCGCCGAGACGCAGATTGTCTTCGACCGTCAAAGGGGCAAAGACCTGCCGGCCTTCCGGCGACTGCGCGATGCCCAGTTCCACGCGACGATGCGGCTTCAGCCGTTCGATCGGCTGGCCGTCGAAGACGATGCGGCCGCCGCGCGCAGGCTGCACGCCGGAGAGCGTCCGCAGCAGCGTCGTCTTGCCCGCTCCGTTCGAGCCGACCAGCGCCACGATCTCACCGCGCCCGACTTCGAGCGACACGCCTTTCAGCGCCTCGATGCGCCCATAGGCGCTGCTGAGATTCTCAACCGACAGCACGCGCCGCCTCCTTGCTGCCATGGCTGCCGAGATAGGCCGCGATCACCGCCGGATCCTGCCGCACCACTTCCGGGGTTCCCGCTGCGAGCGGCCGTCCCTGGTTCAGCACCAGAATGCGATCCGAGATCGACATCACCAGCTTCATGTCATGCTCGACGAGGACGACGGCGACGCCATCCGCCGCGATCGCCCTCACCAGGGACGCGATCTCCTCCGTTTCAATCGCATTGCAGCCCGCAGCCGGCTCGTCCAGCAGCAACACCTTCGGCTCGCAGGCGAGCGCCCGCGCGATCTCGAGCCGCTTCAAGGCGCCGTAGGGCAACGAATCTGCGCCCGTGTCGGCGACCTCCGCGAGGCCGACGCGCGCAAGCAGCGCCGCCGCGGCCTCGCGGCTGACGGCGTTCTGACGCGCCACGCCCGGAAGTCGCAGCAGGTCGGCGAGGAACGAGCTGCGCTCGGCCTGATGCCGGCCCACCATGACATTCTCGATCGCGCTCATGCGAAAGAAGATCTGCAGGTTCTGGAACGTGCGGGCCATGCCGCGGCGTGCCAGCCGATGCGGCGGCATGTTGGTCACATTCTCGCCAGCCAGCCGCACACGCCCCTGCCGGATCGGATAGATCCCCGACACGCTGTTAAAGAGCGTGGTCTTGCCGGCCCCGTTGGGGCCGATGATCGCCAGTACTTCCCCGGCCGACACCGAGAAGCCGACCCCGTCCAGCGCCCGCACGCCGCCGAAGCTGATGCCGATGTCCTGGGCTTCGAGGAGGCTCATGCCGCCGCCCTCCGCAGCCGCGCCGCGATGCTGGGCACGCTCCCCCGCGGCAGCAGCACCATGAACACCATGATGAGCAGACCGAGCACCGCGTGCTCGTAGTCGTGCAGGAAGGTGAGCGTCTGCGGCAGCATGACCAGAAATGCCGCGCCGACCACGCAGCCGAGCACCGAGCCCATCCCGCCGATCACGACCATCGTGATGATCTCGATCGAATGCAGGAATCCCGCCGCGTCGGGCGTGATGAAGCCGTTCATCAACGCCAGCAGCGATCCGGCCACCGCGGCATAGACCGCCGCCAGCACGAAGGCGGCGAGCTTCTTTGTCGCGACGTCGACGCCGAGCGACATTGCCGCCACTTCGCTGTCATGCAGCGCCCGCAGCGAACGCCCGCCCGGGCTATCGAGCAGGTTCAGCGCGAGAAAGGCGCCGGCCACCATGAACAGGCCGGAGATCCAGTACCAGGTTTCGGCACCGGAAATGCGCCAGCCGAACAGGACCGGCCGCGCCACGCTCATGCCGTCGGGTCCGCCCGTCCAGGCGCCCTCGCTGGTCAGGACCAGGGCCACCAGCAGGCCGAACCCGAGGGTTGCGATGGCGAGATAGTAGCCGCGCAGACGCAGGATCGGCTTGCCGACGATATAGGCGATCACGCCCGCCAGCGCCGCGCCGGCAACCATTGCGACCAGCGGATGGAGCCCCAGATGCGCCGGGCCGACCGCCACCGCGTAGGCGCCGATGCCGAGAAAGCCCGCCTGCCCGAGACTGACCTGACCCGCATATCCGACAAGGATGTTCAGCCCGATCGCGGCGAGCGCCGAGATCCACACCAGGGCGGCGACGCGCAGGTAGAAGGACGATGGAAACAGCAGCGGCAGCACGGCGACGACCGCCAGCAGCAGCAGCACTTGGGCGTAACGCGAGGACGTCAGCTTCGCCATGTCACACCCGCTCGATGTGCCGCCCGCCGAACAGGCCCTGCGGCATGACGAAAAAGACGAGGAGGATGGCGATGAAGGCGACCGCATCCTTGTAGGTCGAGCTGATATACCCCGCGCCGAGCGATTCCAGCAGGCCGAGCAGCAGCCCCCCCACGACCGAGCCGATCGGGCTGCCCATCCCTCCCAGCATCGCCGCGGCAAAGCCCTTCAGCGCCAGGATCGTACCGACGTCGTAGCGCGTGAAGGTGATCGGTGTGACCAGGACGCCCGCTATGGCGCCGATGGCCGCCGAAACGCCGAAGGCCAGCATCAACACCATGGTCGTATCGATGCCGACGAGCCGCGCCGCGAGCCGATTGGCCGCGGTGGCGCGCAGCGCCTTGCCGGCCACCGTGCGTTCCAGAAACCAGAACACCGCGGCGACGATCACCAATGTGCCGCCGAGAACCCACAGGCTCTGGGGCAGGATCGTCGCGCCGAGAACAGCGATCGGCGTCTCCCCGGTGAACGGCTGCAGCTTGTGAAACTGCTTGTCGAACACGATTTGCGCCACGCCGCGAATGAAGATCGATGCGCCAATCGTGATGATGATCAAGGTCACCGGCGTGGCGCCGTGCGCCGGCTCGATGGCGAGCCGGTGCAACAGCAGTCCGACGATCACCGCTGAGACGATGGCGATCAGCGCCGCCAGCGGCAGCGGAATGCCGGCGGCGACCAGGAACACCGTCGCCAGCCCGCCGATCATAACGAACTCGCCTTGCGCGAAATTGACGATGTCGGAAGCGTTGTAGACGAGCGTGAATCCGAGCGCGACGATGGCGTAGATCGCGCCTACCGTCAGCCCGGAGAACACGAACTGCAGCAGTTCGGCCATCTTTCCTCCCGCGCCCGCGTCGCCCGTCAAACCGGGTCTTGTCGCGCCAGCCGGACGGGCACAAGGCCCGCCCGGTCGTCATCAGCGTCGTCGTCAGCTGCCGCTGCCGACGATCGTCCAGCCGCCATTCTTGATCTCGAGCATCCGGAATGCGGTGCGATCGAGACCCATGTGATCGTCCTTCGTGAAGTTGAACACGCCGGTCGTAGCGACGAAACCATTCGTCCCCTCGATCGCATCGCGCAGCTTCTGCGGATCGGTCGACTTGGTGGTCTCGATGGCGTTCACCAGGATCGCCAGCCCGTCATAGGCATAACCGCCGAAGGTTGAGACCGGCTGACCGGTGGCCGCTTCGTAGGCTTTCTTGTAATCGACCACGATCTTCTTCTGCTTGTCGCTGTCCGGAAGCTGTTCGGCGACGAGGAGCGCGCCGGCTGGCAGCCGCACGCCTTCCGCCGCGGCGCCCGCCAGTTCGATGAAGCTTTTCGAAGCGACGCCGTGGCTCTGATAGAACGGCAGCTTGATGCCGAGCTGCGCATAGTTGCGCGTCACGATGGCCGGGCCCTGACCAAAGCCCGGATTGACCACCGCCTGGATCCCGTCGGTGTTCTTGATCCGCGTCAGCTGCGGCGTCATGTCGGTGTCCTGCGGGCCGTAGCTCTCGTCCGCGGCGACTTCGATCCCGAACGAGCCCACCACCTTCATACACTGGTTCCGCATCGACTTGCCGAACCCGTCCGTGCCGGAAATCATGCCGATCTTCTTGAAGCCGCGTGCCTGCATGTCGGCGAAGATCGCTTCGCAGGCGACCTTGTCGGTCTGCGGCGTCTTGAACACGTAGGCCCGAACCGGCTCGACGATCTCGATCGCGCCGGCAAGCGAGATGAACGGGATCTTGGCGTCCTCGAACACCGGAATCATCGCCATCGTGGTGCCGGTCGTGGTGCCGCCGACCATGGCGACGACCTTGTCGTCCTCGACAAGCCGCGTCGCGAAGGTCCGCGCCTTGTTGGCATCGCCGCCATCGTCATAGAGCACCAGCTCCAGCGGACGGCCGTTCACGCCGCCGGCTTTGTTGATGGCTTCCACCTGCATCTTCAAGGTGCGCGCCTCCGGATCGCCGAGAAACGAGGCCGGACCGGTGGCGGACACCACCGAGCCGATCTTGATCGGATCGGCGGCGAAGGCGCTGCCGAGGCCGAGCGCGAACGTTGCCGCGATCGCTCCAAGGCGCAGGGACTTGCTTGCACGTGTCATGGCGTTTTCTCCCGTGAAAAGGATCATTGTTGTCTTGTTGGCCGACGCTCAGGCGGCGGCGGGCATCCGTACGGTCGCCACCCGGAATCGGTTGGCAACGAAAGCGCTGTCGGTGAGGCAGGCATTGCCGGCGGGATTGGCGCCGGTGACGTGATAGTCGCTGAAGGCGGCCGACTGATTGACGTAGATGCCGCCGAGCAGATTGACCGAGAGTGCCACGCCGGCGTCGGCGAACGCGTCGCTGGCTGCCGCGATGACGTCCTGGCTGGTTGAATAGAGCGCGGCCGTGATGGCGCCCTTCTGGCGCGCGGACCCCGCCGCGCGGGCGATGGAGTCCGCCGTGTCGGCAGTTTTGACGACGAAGCTGATCGGCCCGAACCGCTCCTCCAGATAAGCCTTCTCGTCGGCAGCATCGACCGCCACCACGAGCGGCGTCGCGCTGCGGGCCTGCTCCATGCCGGGACCTTCCATGGGGGTGCTGTCCCGAACGACGCGCCCGAGCTGACGTGCCGCCGCAATCCGCTCGAGAATCGCTGGATTCTGCACGGCGCCGAGTACGGCTGCCGCCCGCGCCGGATCGGACAGCAGGCCATCGATCGCCTTGCCGATCCCCGCCGCCACCTCGTCGAACGACTTGTGCCCGTCCTCGGACTCGATGCCGGCGGTCGGCACAAAGATGTTCTGCGGGGCCGTACACATCTGCCCGGAATAGAGCGACAGCGAGAAGGCGATGTTCTGGCACATGCCTTTGAAGTTCGGCGTCGAGTCGATGACGATCGAATTGACCCCCGCCTCCTCCGTGTAGAGCACCGCATGACGCACGTTCTCGCGCAGCCATGCGCCGAACTGCGGTGATCCGGTGAAGTCGACGATGCCGATGCGCGGATCGCGCGCGAGCGTCTTTGTCAGCGGCGCGTCCGGCTCATCCGCCGCAAGCGTCAGCACGTCGGGATCGAAGCCCGCCTCGCGCAGCACGTCGCGGCCGATCTTCACCGAGATGGCCAACGGGAGGATCGCGCCGGGATGCGGCTTCACGATCACCGCATTGCCGGTGACGAGGCTGGCGAACAGGCCGGGATAGCCGTTCCAGGTCGGGAACGTGGCGCAGCCGATCACGAGGCCGACGCCTCGCGGCACGATCCGGTACGTCTTGTCGAGAACGAGCGGCGGATTCTTGCCTTGGGGCTTCTCCCACCGCACGGCGCCGGGCACGCGGCTCATCTCGTCATAGGCATAGGCGACGGCTTCGAGGCCACGGTCCTGCGCATGCGGGCCGCCGGCCTGGAAGGCCATCATGAAGGCCTGCCCGGTCGTGTGCTGGACCGCGTGGGCCATCAGGAAGCTTTGCTTGTTGAGGCGCGCCAGAATTTCCAGGGCGACGCCGACGCGGTCCTCGGCCGGCGCGGCCGCCCAACGGCGTCCTGCCTTCTGCGCGGCCGCGATCAACGCGTCCGCTTCGACAGCCGGATAGGTGATCCCGAGCGTGCGTCCATAGGGCGAGACCTCGCGGCCGACCCGCCCGCCGGTCGACGGCTGGTCCAGATCAAAGGGCTTGCCGATCAGGGCCTCGAAAGCCGCCTCGCCGTCGTCCTTGGCGGTCTCGCCATAGACACGGGGGCTCGGCGATTCCGAATACGGGCTCCAATAGCCGCGTTCGCGCAGCGCTTTGAGGGCCGTTTCCAGCGTGGTCCGGTGCGCGTCGAAGAACGCCGACATCAGCTCCTCCCATCGAGTCTTAACGGTCGATTGACTTCGACCTTGTCCCGAACATAATTGACCGAGCGGTTGGCTAATTCAAGAGGGTGTCACTAAGCACCCCGTTTCGGAGGAGCCCATGACGGAGACAGTCCGGGTCGAGCGCCGCGGCGGCGTTCACGTGATCACCCTGAACCGGCCCGAGAAGCTCAATGCCTTCAACGAGGTCATGCACCGCGAGCTCGCTGCGGCCTTGGCTGCGGCCGAAGCCGAGCCAGACTGCCGCGCGATCCTCCTGACGGGCGCGGGACGCGCCTTCTGTGCCGGGCAGGACCTGTCCGATCGCGTTTTCGAACCGGGACAGGTGCCCGATCTCTCGCGGACGATCGAAACCTTCTACAACCCGCTTATCCGTCGGCTGCGGGCCCTGCCGAAACCGGTCGTCTGCGCCGTGAACGGCGTCGCCGCCGGGGCGGGCGCCAATATCGCCCTCGCCTGCGACATCGTCCTCGCAGCGCGGTCGGCCAAGTTCATCCAGGCCTTCGCCAAGATCGGCCTGATCCCCGATTCCGGCGGAACGTGGTTCCTGCCGCAGCTCGTCGGCCCCGCCCGCGCCCGCGGCCTAGCCATGCTGGCCGAGCCGCTCGGTGCCGAGCAGGCGGCCAATTGGGGATTGATCTGGAAGGTTGTCGACGACGAAAACCTGCTCACCGAGGCGAACGCGCTTGCCGCCCATCTCGCCGCGCAGCCGACCCACGGCTTGGCCTTGACCAAGCGCGCGCTCGACGCGGCCTCCGTCAATTCGCTCGACCAGCAGCTCGACCTCGAACGCGACCTGCAGGGCGAAGCGGGCCGCACCCCCGATTACGCCGAGGGCGTGAAGGCGTTCATGGAAAAGCGGGCGCCGAACTTCACCGGGAGGGCGGCATGAACGCGCCAACCGCCGCTGCCACGCTGTCGCCGCAAGCGCTGGCCGAAGCTTGCGCCGCCGCCATGTGGGCGGACGACGCCGCCAGTCAGGCGCTGGGCATGAAGATCCTCGCCGTCTCGCCTGGCTGCGCCACGCTGACGATGACGGTCGCCGAGCACATGACGAACGGCCACGGCACCTGCCACGGCGGCTACATCTTCACGCTCGCCGATTCGGCCTTTGCCTTCGCTTGCAACACCTACGACGAACGCACGGTCGCGCAGCACTGCGCGGTCACGTTCCTCAAGCCGGGCCGGCGCGGCGACGTCCTCACCGCGACGGCCGCCGAACGCGCCCGCGAGGGCCGCTCCGGCATCTACGATATCCGCGTCGTCAATCAAGACAACGTCGTCATCGCCGAGTTTCGCGGCCATTCCCGCACCATCGGCGGACGTCTCCTCGGCGACGCTACAAGCTGACCGCAACGCGCCGCAGAGCGCGATTCGAACCATTGCGAGGAATGCAGGAGGACCCGATGCTGCACGCGCCGAACCGTTCTCTCCCCGACCTGTCTCCGGCTCCCGGCGACCTCGACCCGATCGAGACCGCTTCGCGCGACGAGATCGCGGCGCTCCAGCGCCAGCGCCTCGCCTGGACGCTGCGCCACGCCTACGAGAACGTGCCGCACTATCGCCGCGCCTTCGATGAGAAGGGTGTGCATCCCGACGATTTCCGCGACCTGCCCGATCTCGCCAAATTTCCCTTCACCAGCAAGAAAGAGCTGCGCGAGAACTACCCATTCGGCATGTTCGCCGTGCCGCGTGAGAAAGTCGCCCGCATTCACGCCTCGTCCGGCACCACCGGCAAGCCGACCGTGGTCGGCTACACCCAAAAGGATCTGGAAACCTGGGCCGAAGTGGTGGCGCGCTCGATCCGCGCCTCCGGCGGCCGCGCCGGCATGATCGCCCACATCGCCTACGGCTACGGACTGTTCACCGGCGGGCTCGGCGCCCACTACGGGGCCGAACGCCTCGGCTGCACGGTCGTGCCGATGTCCGGCGGCATGACCGAGCGCCAGGTCCAGCTGATCCAGGACTTCCGCCCCGACATCATCATGGTGACGCCGAGCTACATGCTCGCGATTCTCGACGAGTTCCGCGCGCGCGGCCTGGATCCGCGCGACTGCTCGCTCAAGATCGGCATCTTCGGGGCCGAGCCCTGGACCAATGCCATGCGGGCGGAAATCGAGGACGCGTTCGCCATGCACGCGGTCGACATCTACGGCCTGTCCGAAGTGATCGGGCCCGGGGTCGCCAACGAATGCGTCGAGACCAAGGACGGCCTGCACATCTGGGAAGATCACTTCTATCCCGAGATCGTCGATCCCGAGACCGGCGAAGTCCTGCCCGACGGCGAACATGGCGAGCTCGTTTTCACCTCGCTGACCAAGGAGGCGATGCCCATCATCCGCTACCGCACCCGCGACCTGACGCGGCTGCTGCCGGGCACGGCGCGATCGATGCGGCGGATGGAGAAGATCACCGGCCGTTCCGACGACATGCTCATTATTCGCGGGGTGAATATGTTCCCGACCCAGATCGAGGAGCAGATCCTGCGCTGCGACGGGCTCGCGCCGCACTATCAGATCGAGATCACCCGCTCGGGTCGCATGGACGAGGTCACGATCCACGTCGAGGCCCGGCCGAGCCATGTCGGTGAGGCCGATCGCCTCGCACAGGCCGATCTCCTCTGCACGCATATCAAAGACGTCGTCGGCATCACTACCCGGGTGGTCGTCGCGGACCCGGGCCGGATCGAGCGCTCGCTCGGCAAGGCGCGCCACGTTATTGATCACCGCCCCAAGGCTTGATTACGAAGAGCCGAAGGGGAGCAGGAGCACATGGCACGCGGCCGCGCCAGCGATTACGACGACAAGCGACGGGCGATCCTTGACCGTTCCGCGCGGTTGTTCGCCACCCACGGCTATGACCGTGCCTCGATCGCGATGATCGCCGCCGCCTGCGGCGTATCGAAGGCGCTGCTCTATCACTACTACAAGGACAAGGACGAGCTGCTCTTCGACATCATCCGCGCGCATCTCGACGAGCTCATCGCCGCCGTGGAACCGGCCGCCGCCATTGCCGAACCGCGCAAGCGCCTCGTGGCGCTGGCGACTGCACTGCTCGATGCCTATCGCGACGCCGATGCCGAGCACCAGGTGCAGATCAATCACCTGCGCCTGCTGCCGCCCGACAAGCAGGAAATCCTCAAGGATCTGGAGCGTCAGCTGGTGGCGTTCTTCGCCGACGCCATCGTCGCGGCCGTTCCTGCGGTCGCCGCCAATCGCGCGTTGCTCAAGCCGCTGACCATGTCGCTCTTCGGCATGCTGAACTGGAAGTATCTCTGGTTCCGCCCGGGCGGCCCGCTCACGAGTGAGGACTATGCCCGCCTCGCGGTTCACCTCGTGGTCGAAGGGGCCGCCGACCTGCCCGCCGATCTCGCCCGGGTCGATACGCGACGGCAGGCAGCCGAATAGCGTTCCCGCTCAGACGTGATCGTAGTCGACGACGAGCCGCTCGCTCGTCGGCTGCGCTTGGCAGGTCAGCACGAAACCTGCATCCTGCTCCCACGGTTCGAGCGAGTAGTTCAGCGTCATCTCTGCGGTGCCCTCGACGATCTTCGCCCGGCACGTGCAGCACATGCCGCCACGGCACGAATAGGGCAGATCGAGCCCCGCCCGCAGCGCCGCGTCGAGCACCGACTCGCCCTCCGCAACCGGCACGTCTGTCCGCACACCATCGACGATCAGCGTGGCCATCGCCTTCGGCGGCGCCTCCGGCGCGACGACGGGCCTTGGCCGCGGCCGCCCCTCGCCCGATGGCGTGAATCGCTCCACATGCACCTGCTCGCGCTTCAGCCCGAGCCGCAGCAGCGTTTCCTCCGCCTCGTCGAGCATCCCCGCCGGCCCGCAGATGAAAGCCTCGTCGATCAGTTCCGCCGGCACGATCGTCCGCAGAAGCAGCGCGATCTTGTCGCCATCGAGGCGACCGTTGAGGATGGAAATGTCCTGCGTCTCGCGCGACAGCACGTGGAACACCGACAGCCGTTCGAGGAACCGGTCCTTGAGGTCGTCCAGCTGGTCGCGGAAGATGATCTGGCCCGTCGAGCGGTTGCCGTAGAACAGGAAGAAGCGGCTGTTCGGCTCCCGGCCCAGCACGGTCTTGATGATCGAAAGGATCGGCGTGATGCCCGAACCGCAGGCGAAGGCGGCGTATGTGCGCGCCGCGCCCGGCTGAGGATGAACCGTGAACCGGCCGGTAGGAGGCATCACGTCGATCGTGTCGCCCGGCTTGAGCGTCTCATTGGCGAAGGACGAGAACAGCCCGCCCTCCACGCGCTTGATCGCCACCCGCAATTCGCCGTCGTCCACGCCCGAACAGATCGAATAGGCGCGGCGCACCTCCTCACCTTCGAGCGCCGTCCGCAGGGTGAGATACTGCCCGGCCTGGAAGGCGAACGCGTCCTTGTCCTGCTCCGGCACGCCGAAAGCGATCGACACCACGTCGGGCGTTTCCCGACGCACGTCACGGATCGTCAGACGATGGAAGTGAAGACTCATCCGCGCCCCCTCACAGGCACTTGAAATAATCGAACGGCTCGCCGCAGCCGTGGCAGCGCCACAGCGCCTTGCAGGCAGTCGATCCGAACTCGGCGATCTTCTCGGTGTTTTCCGAACCGCAATGTGGGCACGCGATCGTCTCGTGTCCGAACAGTGCCCGCCGGCCAGCCTTTCCTTTCGGCGGTGCGATGCCATAGGCGGCGAGCTTGCGCTTGCCCTCCTCGCTCATCCAGTCGGTGGTCCAGGCCGGCGCCAGCACGGTCTTGATCCGGGCATTGGCGATGCCCTCGCGCGCCAGGGCGACCTCGATGTCGAGCGCAATCGTGCTCATCGCTGGACAGCCGGAATAGGTCGGCGTGATCGACACCTCGACCGTGCCGTCGACCACATCGACGCCGCGCAGCACGCCGAGATCCGCGATCGTCAGCACCGGCACTTCGGGATCCGCGACCTGCGCCGCCGCGGCATAGGCTCGCTCGCGTATCGAATCTGCCACGGCGTGGGTCATCGCGACGCTCACCAAGACGCTCCGGGGAACGTGCGCTGCAGGTACTGCAACTCGGCGAGGATGTAGCCGAGATGTTCCGAGTGTCGTCCCGAACGCCCGCCCCGCTGCATCCAGCCATCCGCCGGACGCTTCAGCGTCGCCTGCGCGAGTACGGTCTCGATCGTCTCGTCCCAGGCGGCGCGCAGGTCCGCCGGATCCACCGCGATCCCCTGCGCAACCAACGCCTGCTCGTCCGCATCGGACTCGAACAGTTCGCCCGTATACATCCACAAATCGTCGATCGCCGCCTGCGCCCGACGATGGCTCTCGGCGGTGCCGTCGCCCAGCCGGATCAGCCACTCGGCGCTGTGACGCAGGTGATAGGCGGTCTCCTTTTCCGCCTTGGCGGCGATCGCCGCCAGCGTCTCGTCCGTGGACCGCGTCATCGCCCGCCAGTACGGGTCCATGAACGCCGAGAACAGCACCTGCCTGACGATGGTCGCCGCGAAGTCCCCGTTCGGCTGCTCGACCAGCAGCACGTTACGGTACTGCGGCGCATCACGGAGATAAGCGTAACGGTCCTCGTCGTTTCCGGCGCCTTCGAGCGCCGCGGCATGGGTGTAGAGCGCCCGCGCCTGGCCGATTAGATCGAGGCCGATATTGGCGAGCGCAATGTCCTCTTCCAGGATCGGAGCGTGACCGCACCATTCCGACAGCCGATGCCCCAGCACCAGCGCGTCGTCGGCACGCCGCAACGTGTAGAGCACATGCGGCGTCTCGCGCACCATGATCGACGTCGTCGCCATGTCTCGATCCTCTGAGGTCCCGATCCTCCGACGCGGCCGAGCCGCACCCGTCACATGTGGCCGACTTCTTCCGGGATCTCGTAGAAGGTCGGATGGCGATAGATCTTCGATCCGGTCGGTTCGAACATCATGTCCTTTTCCGCCGGGTCCGAAGCGACGATTGCGCTCGAAGGCACGACCCACACGGACAGACCTTCGCCACGCCGCGTATAGACATCGCGCGCCGCCTGCAGCGCCATCGCCGCATCGGCCGCGTGCAGCGAACCGACATGCCGGTGCGCCAGCCCGGTACGCGAACGAATGAACACTTCCCAAAGCGGCATCTTGCCGTCGCTCATGGCGTTTCCCTTCTGGCAATCTCCGGCAGCCGTCGGTCGCTGACAGCTAGGCGGCCCGCTGTGCCTGTTGCTGCGCGGCCCGGGCCTTCTGCTTCGCCGCGTAGGCGAGCGCAGCCTCGCGCACCCAGGCGCCGCTCTCGTGCGCCTCGCGGCGCTGCTTCATCCGCTGCTTGTTGCAGGGTCCGTTGCCAGCGATCACGGACTTGAACTCGTCCCAGTCGATCGCGCCGTATACCCAGTGCCCGCTTGCCTCGTCGTACCGCAGGTCCGGATCCGGAACGGTGAGGCCGAGATAGTGCGCCTGCGGCACCGTCGCGTCGACGAACTTCTGGCGCAACTCGTCGTTTGAGAAGCGCTTGATCTTCCAGCGCATCGACTGGTCGGAATGCTGGCTGTCCTTGTCCGACGGGCCGAACATCATCAGGCACGGCCACCACCAGCGATTCAGCGCATCCTGGGCCATCTGCTTCTGTTCCGCCGTGCCGCGGCACAGCGTCAGCATGATTTCGTAGCCCTGCCGCTGGTGGAAGCTCTCTTCTTTGCAGATGCGGATCATCGCCCGCGCGTACGGCCCGTACGAACACCGGCACAGCGGGATCTGGTTCATGATCGCTGCGCCGTCGACGAGCCAGCCGATCGCTCCGATATCGGCCCAGGTCAGCGTCGGGTAGTTGAAGATCGACGAGTATTTCGCCTTGCCGCTCAACAACTGGTCGACGAGCTCCTCGCGCGAAACGCCGAGCGTCTCGGCCGCGGCATAGAGATAGAGCCCATGGCCGCCTTCGTCCTGCACCTTGGCGAGCAGCGCCGCCTTCCGCTTCAGGCTCGGCGCCCGGGTGATCCAGTTCCCCTCGGGCAGCATGCCGACGATTTCGGAATGAGCGTGCTGGGAAATCTGCCGCACCAGGGTTCGCCGGTACGCTTCCGGCATCCAGTCGTTCGGCTCGATTCGCTCCTCGGCATCGACCCGTTCCTGGAACCGCACGTGCCGCGCCGCCTCCTCTGCCGGGATCGGCTCAGCCGCGTCTTTGGCGTTCAAAGCCTGCGTGTACATGGACGTCCTCCCGAACCATGTCGTACCTTAATATGCATCAAAACAGGTCTGGTTCAACATTTTTTTGTAACATGTCATAGTCTGGCCAAGCGGACAGCAGCACGATACCGAAAGGCTCATGAGCGCCACCTTCGACCTGAAAACGCTTCTGCAGCACCTGCAGTTCGAGCCGCGTCGCACCGGCTCGATCGCGATCACGGTCTATGGCGACGCCATCACGCCGCGCGGGGGCTCCCTATGGCTGGGCAGCCTGCTCGAAATTTTCCGGGCGCTTTCAATTCCCGACGGTGTGCTGCGTACCGCGATGTCGCGCCTCGCCGCCGATGGCTGGCTCGAACGTCGGCGCGTCGGCCGCAACAGCTATTACAGCTTGACCGAAAAAGGCCGGCGCACCTTCGCCGCCGCGACGGCTCGCATCTATGCCGGCGAGCCACGCCAATGGGACGGCCGCCTCACAATCGCTTTCCTCGACTCCGGCGAGGAGCGCCCTGCCGTGCGCAGCGAGTTGGAAAGCGCCGGCTTCGCCCTGCTTGCGCCCGGAACCATGATCGCGGCCGGGTCGCCGGTTGCGCCCAGCAACGGAACGATCTTTCTCGGAACAACGCCGACAGATCCTGCAGACGCCCGCCGACTGGCCGCGCGTGCATGGCCGCTGGCCGAGATCGCCACGCGCTATCGGGAGTTCATCGAGACCTTCACGCCGCTCGCCGGCATCGGCGAGCAACTGCGGAATGACAGTCTTGCCGCGCTGATCGTGCGCGTGCTCCTGATCCATCAATATCGGCGGGTAATCCTGCGCGATCCGCTTCTGCCCACCGCGCTGCTCCCGGACGACTGGCCCGGCTTCGCCGCTCGTCGGCTCTGCGCCACGGTCTATCGGGAGGTGGTTGGCCCGTCCGAAGCCTGGCTCGATGCACACGGACGCACCGAGGACGGTCCGCTGCCACCGCCCGACGCGGCGTTTCGTGCGCGTTTCAGCGACCTCGCCTGACCGCGTCGCGAACCAAGGCGCGCACCCCGACGTTACCTGCAATGAACACCGGCCGCTTGTGCGCCAGTTTCGGCAGTCGCGCGTCGCCCATGGAACGCCTCCGCACCACCTGGGACCTCCTGCGAACCAGCTTCTGGTTCGTACCCTCGCTTATGGTTCTCGCGGCCGCCGCGCTTGCCGCGGCCACCGTCGTGCTCGAACGCCGCTTCGTCGATGCGGCCGAAGCGCCCTTCTACCTTTACGTCGGAACGCCCGGCGACGCCCAGAACACCCTCGCCGCCATCCTCTCGTCGATGATCACGATGGCCTCCCTCGTGTTCTCCATCACCATGGTGGTCCTGACGCTCGCGGCCAGTCAGTTCGGTCCCCGGCTGATCCGCAGCTTCATGGCCAATCCGCAGACACAGATCGTGCTCGGCGCGTTCGTGATGACCATCATCTACTGCCTGCTGGTGTTGCCGACGGTCGGCGCGACGATCGACTCCCGCCCGTCCCCCTATGTCAGCGTCAGCATGGCCTTGTTCCTTACCGTGATCAGCACCGGCTTGCTTGTCCTCTTCCTCGACACGCTGGCACGCTCGATCGTTTCCGAGACAGTGATCGAGCGCGTCGCCGGCGAGCTGGACGGACTGCTCGAGGACTATCCGTTATTGGACGACGGCGACGAGAAGTCCGTGGCGGCCGTCCCGGCGCACGAGAAAGGAAACGTGGTGCGCATCGGTGCCGCGCGGACAGGCTACGTGCTGGCGATCAAGTACGAACAATTGCTGGCAGCCGCCGAGCGCGCCGATGTTGTTGTCGCGCTGCCGTTCCGCGCCGGCCATTATATCGTTCCCGGTGCGCGGCAGATCTCAATTTGGCCGGCCAAACACGTCAATGCGGATGTGGCTGCCGAGGTCCAAGCGACCATATTGACCGGCATTCACCGCACGCCCGTACAGGATCCGGATTTCCCGATCCGCCATCTGGTCGAGATCGCGGTGCGCGCACTTTCTCCGGCGGTGAACGACCCCTACACCGCGGTCGCCGTGATCGATCGTCTGTCCGCCTCGCTTTGCAAGCTGATGGAGCGGAAACTGCCGTCAGCCGCTATCTGTGACGATCATAGCCGCGTGCGCGTCACCGGACCTGTCCCGACCCACGCGAGCTTGATCGCAGCCAGCTTCAATCAGATCCGTCAAAACGGCGCCCGCGTGCCGATTGTCGTTCTCCATCTCCTGGAGGCCATCGAACGCATTGGCGCGCACATTCGCACGACGGAGCAGAGACAAAGCCTGTGTGAACAAGCGGCGGTGCTGATTGCGGCAGCCCGGCGGCAGATCCCCGACGCATCAGATCGGGACGCCATCGAAGCCCGCTGCGCCGCGACCACGCAATTCCTGCAATGCGGCAGCGGCCCTTGTCCCTAAGGCAAGGCGCTGCGGCGGCGTGCGGCCTTTGAAACAGGAACTTCGGCCAGCGCCTGTGGTTGCCAACGGGGGATCACAGGAGATGCGACATGACCACATCCGGATTGAAGCTAACGGCCACCTCGGCGCTGACCGCGCTGTTCCTAGCCGGCGCGGCGACCGCCGTCTTCGCTCAGTCGAGCGGCAGTGGCGGTTCCTCGGGCGGCGCCGCGGGCGGCGCGGCCGGCAGCAGCAGCGGCACCACCGGCGCGACCGGCGGATCGGATAACGCGCCGTCGACCGGCGGCACCAGCGCCACCGGTCCGGACAATGCGCCGTCGAGCACGCAGGGAACGACAGGCAGCGTGGGCGGCACCACCAGCGGTTCGAACACCGGCATGAGCGGCCAAGGCAACACCAGCAACAGCCCGGACCCGAACAGCAACTGCCCACCCGGCTCCCCCGGGGGGCGCTGCTAACCTTCGTCCTTTCGAAACCCGAAGCGACCGGCCCGGCGGCATGCGGGCCGGTTGCTTCGCGGCGCCGGATTGTGATCCAGCGTCACAGGTGTTGAGCGGCGCCGCCCTGTACGGCGCACGAAGCGAGCGACCTATGATGCGGCCCTTCGTGATTCAGTGAGGGAAGCATGGTTGCCTACATTGTCGCCGAAGCGCCGGAAATCATCGATGACGCGGCCTATCAGCGCTATCGCCCGCTGGGCGCGGCCGCGGTCGCGCAGCATCAAGGCGTTTATCTCGTCCGCGGTGGAACCGCGCACCCTTATGAAGGCGATTGGCGGCCGAGCAAGGTCAGCATTCTGCAGTTCCCAAGCATCGAGCTGGCAACCGCTTGGTACAACTCGCCGGAATACACCGCAGCGCGCGAAGTGCGCCGCGGTGCCGTGAAGATGCGCCTGGTCGGCATCGACGCAGGCTGACGCTCACCCTTTCAGAGCCGCGCGATAGGAGCCGTGTTCGATGTCCTCGAGCAGCGGCCCCATCCGCGGCTGCCAGTCCAGCATCTTGCGCGCCTTCAAGGCACTCACGCGGCTGTTGGAAGCATAGGTGGCGTAGGCTGCGGGTCCCCAGGCCCGCAGCGCTTCCTCCATCGGCCAGGATTCGGTCTTGCCCCCCCACCCCAGCAGACGGCTGATCGCCTCCGCGATCGCACGCATGTTGCACTCGCCGTTCTCGACATAGAACAACGACCCCGCCGGCGCCTTTTCCAGGGCCAGCAGGTAGAGGTCGACCACATCCTCGATATGAACGTTCGACCAGATGTTCAGCCCGCGCCCGATGTGCAGCGCCTTCTTCTTTTCCTGCGCCAGGGCGAGCATGCGCGGAACCTGGACGCTGTCCTTGTGCAGGCCGAGGCCGCGGCCATAGATCAACGACGGCCGGATCACGACGCTGCGCACGCCACGTTGACCGTAGGACAGAACCAGCCGGTCCACCGCCTGCCGGCCGCGCCGCTCAGGCAGCGGCTCCCACGGCGTGTCCTCATGGAACACGAGGTCGCTCGGTTCGCCCGCAGCCCGGTCGGCGATGATGCTCGACCCGCTCGTCTGGATGTAGGACTTCCCGGTGCCCTCCAGCGCCGGCAGGATGGACTCGACGACGTAAGGGTCGTCCGAATTGGCGGCGTTCACCACCGCGTCCACCCGCCGCGCCGTCTCCGCAAGCAGCTCGAGGCTCGTCAGCGAGCCGACCACCGGCTCGACGCCGATTTCCTTAAGCCGAGCCGCCCCCTCGTCGGTGCGGGTCAGTCCGATCACCTGATGGCCGTTCGCCATCAGCTTCGCTGCCACAGATCCGCCGATATAGCCCGTCGCGCCCGTTACGAAGACCTTCACGTCGCTTCCCACATTTGCTTTTGGATGCCGAGATTAGCCGCTGTCTTGGCATATTGCTCAACGGGGATGCACGGAATAACAATTGTTCCGAAACGTCACAGGACAAAGCGACCGTGATAAACGGCAAGTCTGGGGAGATGGACGTCTTCGTCCGAATCGTCACGATGGGCGGCTTTTCGGCCGCCGCGCGGGCGTTGAAGCTCACCCCGTCGGCAGTCAGCAAGATCGTCAGCCGCATGGAAGACCGGCTCGGCACGCAGCTGATCGATCGATCCACCCGCAACATCAGGCTCACGGCCGAAGGCGATCTCTACTATCGCCAATGCATGCGCGTGCTCTCCGACATCGAGGATATCGAGCGCATGCTCGGTTCGCGGCAGCATCGGCCGCAGGGCATCCTGCGCGTGAATTCGTCGGTGCCGATCGCGCGGCAACGCATCCTGCCGCTGCTGCCGGAATTCCTCGACCGCTATCCCGACATCGAAATCGACCTGAACCTGTCGGACGAGGTCGTCGACCTCATGGCACGCCAGGCGGACGTTGCGATCCGGATCGCGCCCCTGCAGGATTCATCCCTGCGTGCGCGGAAGATCTTCGATTTCCGCCGCGTCGTCGTCGCCTCGCCCGCCTATCTCGCGCGGCATGGCGAGATTCGTGAACCGGCCGACCTGACGCGGCACAATTGTCTGTGCTTCAATCTGAAATCGAGCCTGAACGAATGGCCGTTCGTTCAGGACGGCCAACACATCTCGGTCCCGGTTTCCGGCAACACCCGGGCCGACAACGGCGAAAGCCTGCGGCAGCTGGCGGTGGCCGGCCTCGGCCTCGCGCGGCTCGCGACGTTCATCGTCGATGACGAGATCCGCGGAGGCCGCCTGGTGCCGGTGCTCGAGGATTATCATCCGAACGACACGCTCGCCGTCTACGCGGTGTTCTTCGATCAGAAATACATGCCGGCACGCATTCGCTGCTTCGTCGACTTCCTGGTCGAGAAGCTCGGCGGCGGCGCTAACGACAAGCGTATCAAGCAGCAGTCCGGAACGGTGACGACGCTCCGCACGGGCCGCGCCGCCGCGCGGCCCGCCTCGTAGCAGGTCAGACGGCCTCGCAGCGCGGCCCGCCGGGCCGCAGCACCGTGCGTCCGACCCGCCGCCCCTCCTTGAGCGCGGTCAAAGCGGCATTCGCGTCCTCCAGCGCGCATTCGCAGATCGGGATCGGCGGCACCGCCCCCGCCCGGGCCAGTTCGAGCAGTTCCGCCATGTCCGTCAGCCCGCCGACGAACGACCCGACGACCGATACGGAACGCAGCGGCAGCAGCGGCAATGAGACGGCGAGTTCGCCCCCGAACAGGCCGACCAGGACCAGCTGTCCCCCCTTGGCAAGGCAGTCCAGCCCCAACCGTGCCGTGGCCGGCGCACCGACGAAATCGATCGCTGCCATGACCGGCCCGCCCGCCGCGGCCAGCACCTGTTGCAGCGCGTCAGGCGCCCGCGGATCCACCGTCGCCAGCGCCCCGGCTGCCGAGGCGGCGGCGCGGTTGGTCTCGCTGATGTCGACGACCACCGCGCCGCGTCCCCCCAGCGCCTTCAGAAGCGACAGACACATCAGCCCGAGGCCGCCCGCGCCGATCACCACGATCGGCTGCTCCCGCAACGTGGCGAGCCCCGCCCGCTTGAGCGCGGAATAGGTCGTCAGTCCCGAACAGGCATACGGCGCCGCCTGGGTCGGCGGAATGGTACCGATGTCGAACAGGTACCGCGAATGGGGCACCAGGACATGATCGGCATAACCGCCGGGGCGGAAGATGCCGAGATAGCGCGGGCTGGCGCACAAATGCTCGTCGCCGCGGCGGCACATGCTGCAGGTGCCGCAGCCGATCCACGGATAGACCAGCCGGACGTCGCCGACGGCGACCCCGCGGACATCCGGCCCCACAGCCGCGACCTCGCCGGCGATCTCGTGCCCCAGCGTGACGGGCGGCGTCAGCCCCCGATCGGCGAAGTTCAGGCGCCGGCCGCCGCCGAGATCGTAGTAGCCGTCCCAGACATGCAGGTCCGTGTGGCACACCCCCGAGGCGAGCACCCGGACCAGGACCTCGTCGCCCTGAGGTACCGGCGTTGGGCGCTCCGCCGGCTGCAGCGGCTTGCCGAAGTTTACCACGTCCACGCTTTGCACATTCCACTCCTGCGCTTGCGAGCGGGCCCCGTCGCCCAAGAAAACCTTTTGAATACCAGTCGTTGAACCGCAAGCGCCGCCTACTGTCACCCCCGCCATTGTGACGGCGGCGCACAGCACTTGTGATTGCGCTTCCGTGGTCCTCGGTTAGGCTGGGATACCGGCCCGCACGCGCTGCCACGCGCAGGTACGGCGGCCAGCAATCCAAGGAGTTTTGGGAGGATGAAGATGCTTCGTGACTGGAAGGGCTTGTTTGGCGCCGCCTTTGCGGCGGTGCTGGCCCTTGGTGTTTCAGCGCCGGCTGCGCAGGCGGCGTTTCCGGAACGGCCGATCACGCTGATCGTGCCGTGGGCGGCCGGCGGCGGCACCGATGCCGTGGCGCGCTTCATCGGCTCAAAGCTGGAAAAGGAATTCGGCCAGCCCGTCAATGTTATCAACCGGACCGGCGGCAACGGCGTCATCGGCCACCAGGCGATCGCGACGGCCCAACCCGACGGTTATACGATCGGGCTGATCACGCTCGAGATCAACATGATGCACTGGGTCGGTCTGACCGAGCTGACCTACCAGGCCTATACGCCGTTCGCGCTCATGAACGCCGACCCGGCGGCCATCCACGTCCGCACGGATTCGCCGTACAAGACGCTCAACGAACTGGTTGATGCGATCAAGGCGAACCCGGGCAAATTGAAAGCCTCGGGCACCGGCCAGGGCGGCAGCTGGCATCTTGCGCTTGCCGGCATGCTGAAGGAGCTGGGCGCCGATCCCAAGACGGTTCCGTGGGTGCCGAGCACCGGCGCCGCGACCGCCCTCCAGGATCTCGCCAGCGGCGGCGTCGACTTCGTGTCCTGCTCGCTGCCGGAGGCCGAGGCGCTGATCAAGGCCGGACGCGTGAAGACCCTCGCCTTCATGGCGCCCGAACGTTCGAAAGCGTTCCCGGACGTTCCCACCCTGAAGGAAGTGACGGGTTCCGGCTGGGAGAAGGGCGTTTGGCGCGGCATGGTCGGCCCCAAGGGCATGCCCCAGGACATCGCCACCAAGTACGAAGCGGCGTTCAAGAAGATTTACGACAGCGCCGAGTTCAAGGAGTTCATGGACAAGCGCGGATTCGGGCTCGTCTGGGCCGATGCCGCGGGCTTCAGCACGTTCATGGAAAAGGACAACAAGGAAATCGGCGAAATCCTGAAGGAGCTGGGGCTGGCCAAGGCCAAGACCCAGTAAACCCGATCGCCACTTCTGCATAGCGCACTGCTGCGTCCGCCCGGCCCGCGTAACCCGCGGCCGGGCGGATTGCTATCCGGCCCGCTTGGGCATTTCGGCCGCGAAGGCTTCGGCCAGGGCCACCCGCGAGACCTCCTGGCCATCTTCGTCAGTGACGCGGATGTAGCAGCTTTCCAGGTCGCTGCAGTGGAATGATGGTTGCCGCATGAACTTCAGGGCAGTTGCCTTGGCGACATCGCGCACCGCGATCCCGATCGGCAATTCCATGCTGCGCAAGTAGATTTCGTGGTCGTCGACCACAGTGAAGCGATACCGCGGCATGTGACCAAAACGCGGCGCTAAGGCCGCGGTTCCATGGCCGCCCGCGTCGCCGCTGCGAATTTTGGCTGCCCGTTCGCGGATAAGTGAGGGTCACTCGTAACTCCGGCAGATCCGCCCGCGGGCGTTCCGCCTGATCCGGGACCCTTTTTCAAGGGAATATTCGGAGGGGAATGGTGGGCGCACAAGGACTCGAACCTTGGACCCGCTGATTAAGAGTCAGCTGCTCTACCAACTGAGCTATGCGCCCGCACCACCCGGTTTGCCCCGGGACGGCACCCTCTAGCAAAGCCGTCCGGCGCTGTCCAGCGCCCGGAATGCCGTCCGGGACAGGTATTCACTGCGCCCCGAACAGCAGGTCGGGGAGGAACAGGGAGATGGCCGGGACGTATGTTACCACGAGCAGGAAGGCCAGCAGCACCATCAGCCAGGGCACCGCGGCCCTGACCACGTCCAGCAGCGGCATCCCTGTGATTCCCGAGGCGACGAACAGGTTGAGCCCGACCGGCGGCGTCACCATGCCGATTTCCATGTTCACGACCATGATGATGCCGAGATGGATTGGATCAATCCCCAGTTGCACGGCCGTGGGAAAGATGATCGGCGCCAGGATCAGGATGATCGCCGACGGCTCCATGAAGTTGCCGGCGATCAGCAGGATGATGTTGACGATCACCAGGAACTGCCACGGCGCGAGCTGGGCCTCGATCAACGTCCGGGCGATGGCCTGCGGGATCTGCGCGGTCGTGAGCACGTGGGCGAACAGGAACGCGTTGGCGATGATGAACATGAGCATCACCGTGACGCGCGCCGATTCCGTCAGCACCCGCGGCACGTCGGTCAGCTTCAAGTCGCGATAGATGAACACGGCAGCGACAAAGGCATAGACCGCGGCGACGGCAGCGGCCTCCGTCGGCGTGAACACGCCGCCATAGATGCCGCCCATCACGATGAAGATCAGCAGCAGACCCCACATCGCGTCGCGAAACGAGACGAGCCGTTCCGTCCACGACGCCCGCGGCTGCCGCGGCAGGTTCTTGATCCGCGCGGCGACATAGATGGCGACCATCAGCGCGGAGCCGAGCAGAATCCCGGGGATGACGCCGGCCATGAACAGCCGCCCGACCGACGTCTCCGTCGCTGCGGCATAGACCACCATCACGATGGATGGCGGGATCAGGATTCCAAGCGTGCCGGCATTGACGATGACACCCGTCGCGAAGGCCTGACTGTAGCCGACCCGCACCATCCCCGCGATCACGATCGAACCGATCGCCACCACCGTCGCCGGCGACGAGCCGGACACGGCGGCGAACAGCATGCAGGCCAGCACCGATGCGATGGCAAGCCCGCCCGGCAGATGGCCGACCGCGGCGACGGCGAAATTGATCATTCGCTTCGCGACGCCGCCCGTCGTCAGGAAATTGCCAGCGAGGATGAAAAACGGAATGGCGAGCAGCGTGAACTGCTCCATCGTCTGAAAGAACTTCAGCGACAGCGACGCCAAGCTGTCCGGCTGGAACAGCAGGATCGTCATCAACGAAGCGAGGCCGAGCGCCATTGCGATCGGCAAGCCGAGCGTCAGCAGCACGAACAGCGTGACGAACAGAAATGCGGTCGTCATCGCGCGACCCCGGTTCCGTCCGGATGGCCATCGCCGGTGACGTCGCGGATCGCGTCTCGCGCTTCGTCGGCGAGCTCATAGCCCTGCGAGCGGCCGGTCGCCACCCTCCAGCCCATCTGCATCAGACGGACGAACAGCAGCCCGAACCCGATCGGCAGGCACAGGCTCAAGATCCAGCGCCGGACCGGAATGTCCTCGCCTTCGACATCGAGGATCTGGAGCCGCTCGATGTAGTTCCAGCTGCCGTAGAACATCAGCCCGGCATAGAGCAGAGCCAGCGCGACGACGACGATGCCGACGACGCGCCGTGCACGCGGCGGCAGCAAGGTCACCGCCGCGTCGATGCCGATATGCGCGCGGGTGCGTACCCCGTAGGACAGTCCCAACAGGACCAGCCACGCGAACAGGTAGAAGTCGGCCTCGAGGGCCCACAAAAACCCAGTGTTGAAGCCGTAACGCAGAACGACCTGCACGAAGGTCAGGATCGTCATCACGGCCAGGATGAAGGCCAGCAGCCCCTCCTCCAGGCGATGCACCATCGCGCGCACCAACTGTCCTCCCGCTTCGGCAGACGTCGAGCGATCGCGGTCCGAGCCGCGATCGCCGCCCACGTTCAGTCCGAACCCCTTCGCTCAGTCGGTCAGTTGGTCTTTGCGCCGTTGGCCTTGAGCGCGGCCTGGATCAGGTCCTTGCCGATGTCACCCTCGAACTTCTTCCAGACCGGTTCCATCGCGGTCTTCCACTGACCGCGCTGGTCGGCGTTGAGCTGGTGGATCGTCACGCCCGAGGTCGCCGCGATCTTCTGCTTGGCATCTTCGTTGAGCTTGTCGGCGATCTCGTTGTTGACCTTCGTCGCCGCGGCCATCGCCTTCTCCAGCCCCTCCTGGATGTCCTTCGGCAGGCTGTTCCACCACTGCGCATTGACCACGACCATGTAGTCGATCACGCCGTGATTGGATTCCGTGAAGTGCTTTTGCACTTCCTGGTACTTCTGCGAATAGGCGTTCGACCAGGTGTTCTCCTGGCCGTCCACGGTGCCGACCTGGAGCGCCTGGTACACTTCGGCAAAGGCCATCTTCTGCGGCACGGCGCCGAGTGTCTGGAACTGCGCCGCGAGCACGTCGGAGGCCTGGACCCGGAACTTCAGCCCCTTGGCGTCGGCGGGGACGATCAGCGGCTTGTTGGCCGACAATTGCTTGGAGCCGTTGTGCCAGTACGCCAAGCCGATGAAGCCTTTGCCTTCCATCGAGCGCAGCAGCTTCTTGCCTTCGGGACTGCTTTGGAACCGGTCGACGGCAGCGGTGTCGTCGAACAGGAACGGCAGGTCGAACAGCTGAATCTGCTTCGTGTAGCGGTCGAACTTGGACAGGGACGGCGCGATGATATGGACGTCACCGAGCGCCAACGCCTCCATTTCCTTCGCGTCGCCGAACAGCTGCGAATTCGGATAGACCTCGACCTTCACCTTTCCGGGGAGCAGCTTCTCCGCCTCTTCCTTGAACTTGAGCGCTGCCTGTCCCTTGGGCGTATTTTCCGCCACCACGTGACTGAACTTGATGACAGTTTGCGCATTCGCGGCAACCGGCGAGGCCAACACAGCGGCTAGCGCCGTAACGATGAGCCAATTACGCATGAGTATCCTACTCCCTGGGTCGGTTTCCTGATTTGTTGTTCTTGTGCAGCGCCGTTGCACGCGCACCTATTTTTACCGTCAGGGCACCACCCGCGCTGGTCCCCGTCAAGCCGGAAAAGCGGACAACGTGTTGCGCAGCGCAGCATCGGATACGATCTATGCTGCGCTGCGCGGCTTTCGACGCTAGGTAATGTGTGCGCCGCGGGTTTCTACATACACCGCATAAAGCGACTGGCTTGCCGTCATGAACAGCCGGTTCCGCTTGGTGCCGCCGAAGCACACATTCGAGCAGATCTCCGGCAGCCGAATCTGCCCAATGCGCGTGCCGTCGGGGGCGAAGATGTGCACGCCGTCATAGCCGTCCCCGACCCAGCCTGCGCTCGACCAGATATTGCCGTCTTCGTCGCAACGGATGCCGTCGGCGAAGCCGGTCTTTCCGTCCATTTCCATGCTGGCGAAGGTGCGTGGATTCTTCAGCGTCGATCCGTCGATGTCGTAGACCCAGATCTGGCTCTTCGCGTCGGGATAATGCGTGATACCGGTATCCGCGACATAGAGGCGGCGATAGTCGTTGCTGAAACACAGCCCATTCGGTTTGGCAGGTTCGTCCGCGACCTTGGTGATGGCGCCGGATTGCGCGTCGATCCGGTACACCGCCTCCTTCATCAGCGGCCGCGGCGTCGATGCGCTTTCAGGCAGACGGTTGCCTTCATATTCCATCAGCGAGCCGTAGCCCGGATCGGTGAACCAGATGGAACCGTCATTGGGATGGACAACCGCGTCGTTCGGCGCATTCAGCCCGCGCCCTTCGAAACTGTCGGCGAGCACGGTGATCTTGCCGTCGTGTTCGTAGCGCACAACGCGCCGGTTGCCGTGCTCGCAGGCGATCTGCCGCCCTTGGAAGTCGAACGTGTTGCCGTTGGAGTTCCCTGACGGTGAGCGGAAGCGCCGTGCCACATGGCCGTCTTCCTCAAGCCACCGCAATTGCTCGTTGTTCGGAATGTCGCTCCACAACAAATAGCGGCCGACACCGTTCCACGCAGGTCCTTCCGCCCACAGGGTGCCCGTATAGAGCCGCTGGATCGGCGTGTTTCCCAGCTTGTACTTGAACCGCTTGTCGAGCGCGATGACGTCGGGATCGGGATAGCGGATGGGTTCGGCCCCCGGCCCGAAATTGCGCGCGAAGGCTTCGGGCGCCATAGCCGTCGTCGCGGCCAGCGCCGTCGCTGCCGCGAGGAATTTGCGCCGATCGAGTCCGCTCTGCGCACCCAGAGCCGAGGGAGCGGCTGCCGAGCCGGCGGAGGATACATGATCTGCATGAGCCATGGGTCGTCCTCCCAGACGATTTGTTGCGCTGTTGATTGAACTTCATGGAACTTGCGGATGGAGCGCGCGGCGCTGTCGGGCCGCCGCTGCAATCAACGCTAGAGTCGCTTTGCGGCGCGTTTGTGAATCGCGGCGATGCCGGACGCGCGAACAAAAAGGCCGCCGGGCACGCCCGACGGCCAAGTCGCGATCACGATGGATAAACCAAACTAGCGGCGGTGATGATCGCCGTGATGCCGATGATCGCCGCGCGCCCCACCGAAGCCCGCGAGAGCCATACGCGGTCCGAGCGTGCGAGCCAGCATCGTGAAGCGGCGCTTCTGACCGTCGTCGAGGCTCTTGTAGAGAGGCTCCACCGCATCGGCGATCTTCTTCAGGTCGGCGGCACGCTCACTCATCGTGTCGGCGCGCTGACGCAGCCGCTCGATCGGATCGCGCTTGCCATCGTCCTGCCGGCGCGCTTCGCGCCGGTCGGCGCGGCGCTGCATCCGCTCCTTCGCGATATCCCGAACCGCGGTTTCGACCGCCGGCCACAGCTTCTCCTGGTCCGGCGTGAGCTTCAGCGCCGATTTGAATGCGGAGACGCGGGCATCGAAGATCACGCTCATATCCTCGGCGCTCGGCCGCCAGCGCTGAGCCTTGTCGCCGTCGCCGGCGCGATCCTGAGCGAAGACGAGGGAGGAACCCGCGATCGTCAATGCGGTCGTTCCGGCGAGGACTGCTTTCCACATGGCCACCTCCATTGCGTGGTTGCCCGTGGAGTGAACGCTGATCGCGGCCTCGCGCCAACTTAAATATTGTTTAGGTGTCAATGATTTAATGAACGCGGCGCGAAGGATTGCCAACGCGTTTGCGTAGCGCGTCAACTGCCCGGTGCTGCCGCGAGCCCGAGCGCAACGGCAAGGTCCGCCGCCGCCGCCGGCGGCTCGCTCAGCGCGAGATCCCCTTCCACGTGGTGCAGATGACTCTGCATAACGGCCCGCGCCGTTTCAGGATCGCCGGCCGCGACCGCGGCGACGATCCGCCCATGCTCGTCGCGCGGACACGCGTCGTGATCGGCACGCGCATAGAGCAGGATCGCCAGTGACGACAGCGCCTGCAATTCGGTGACAAGTCGCACGAGGATCGGATTGCCGGCGACCTCGGCCAGCGTGACGTGGAACATCCCGGTCAAGCGCACCAGCGCGGCGCGGTCGTTGTTGCTGCGGGCAGCAGATTCTTCAACGAGATGCTGCTCCAGGCGCGCGATCGCATTTGCATCCGCCTCCCGCGCCGCCGTCGCGGCAATCTCCGGCTCGACCATGTGCCGGACCGCCATGATGTGCCGGGCTTCGGCGCGGGAAGGCGCCGCGACATACGCACCGCGATGCGGCTGCTGGGCGACGATGCCGTCCTGCGCCAGCCGCGCAAGCGCCTGGCGCACCACGGTTCGGCTGACGCCGAAAAGGTCGGCCAGCCGGTCCTCCGTCAGTTTCTCGCCGGGCGCCAGGCGTCGCTCGAAGATCGCCTGCAGGATGCGCCCGCGAATGGCCGCCTCTGCCGTGCCCGTTCTCGTGAACTGCATAAGTTCTGACCAATTTGTACCCGGTGCTGCCGCGAGATTGGACGCAATCCGCACCGTCGATGCATCCAAGGGCGATCGCGCGCCGCCCCGCTCCTCCCGTAGCATGCTCCGGGCCAGCATTGTCCGACGCCACGGCATACCGGCGCTGCGCCAGCCGGCGGGGCCCGAAACGGGGTCAGCGACCGCCAGGCGGTGACGGCGGCGGAACGGGTTTTCGTGGCAGGTGGATTACTGAACCGGCTGCGGGAGTGTCGCGAGCCGGGCGAGCTCGGCCATCGCCGCTTCCCGCGCCGCCGCGTCCCGCCCCGACGGCCCCACCTGGGCGAGGAAGGCGCGCACCGCCTCCCGCTGGGCCGGGGAGCAGGTATTCCCCTCTGGCGGGCGCGGCAACGCTGCAATCACGGCCGCGCAGGCGCCACGGACGGCCGTCAGCGCGTTGAACATGGCATCGAGCCGTTCCCGCTCATGCAGCCGTGGGTCGTCGCGCAGGCTGTCCAGCAAATCGGCGCCGAATGTGCCGCCTCGCCCCCGTTCCAGCAGGTGCGCCGCAACAGAGGCAAAGACCTGTTCCGGATTGTTCGAGAACGCCGCGCCGCTCGCAAAGATATCCAGCGCATAGCGCAGCGCGTCTCCCGGCGACGCCACCGAGCGCACCGCGTGGGACCGGGGATAGCTGCGGGCCATCACGCCGCGTGCGGGCCCGTAGCCGAGCGCCGCAGCCACCTGCAGGAGCCGGGCCGCCTCGATCCGGTCGGCGTCAGCCGTCGCCGCGCGATAAGCGGCGAGCCCCCGTTCCATCAGCCGCGCGAGCATCTCCGGGTCGGCACTTGCAACCTTTGCTCCCGGCGGCGGCGGAACCATGCGCGCCTCGGCGGCGGCGTCGACCGCGCTCACGGCGGACGCAGCGGTTTTCTGCGGCGGGAGAGAAGCCGGCAACTCGACGGTCGGCGTGACGGCGGTGCCGGCGCCAGGTTCGATCGCTTCCTGGGGCGACGGCGGCGTTGCAGCGGGCGATGTCGGAGCCGGCGCGGGTGCCCCCTCCTGCGGTTCCGCCGGCACCACCCCGGCGAGATCTGGCCCCGCCGCCGGCTCTGAATCAGCCGGCGAACCAGGCAGGACCAGCTTCGTTGTCAGCGCGGCCACGTCCGGCAGCGCGTTGCGCAGGCGCGCCCATTCGGCCTCGGCGCGCACGACGACGGGCGCAACGACGGACGGGACGCGTCCCTCGACGGAGGGCCAGGCAAGGCGACCGGCGAGGATCAGCACGAGGACCAGCGCCAGGCGGAGAAGCCATTTCTCCCGCACGCGTTCGTCCATGCCTCACCTCCGCCGCCAGTCGCGACGCTCCCGGTGCGCTCGCACCGGGAGAGCCGAATGCGCGGCGGCCGAAGCCGCGTCAGGCTGCCGTCGAGTGCAGCTGCTGCCGCTTGATCATCAGCTTGTTCAGCGCCGCGAGATAGGCCTTGGCCGACGCCACCAGCGTGTCCGGATCGGCGCCCTTGGCCATCACGGTCTTGCCGTTCTCGGCCAGCCGCACCGACACCTCCGCTTGCGCATCGGTTCCTTCCGTCACCGCATGAACCTGATAGAGCTCGAGCTCGGCCTCGTGCGGGATCAGCGCCTTGATCGCGTTGAACGTGGCATCGACCGGGCCGTTGCCCTCGCATTCCTCGATCACCACGCGCCCGTCGATGTCGAGCTTCATCGTCGCCCGCTGCGGTCCGCGCGTGCCGGCGATGACCGTCAGCGACATCAGCTTGATGCGATCCTGTGCCGTTGCGATCTCCTCGTCGACCAGCGCCTCGATGTCTTCGTCGTAGACGTGCTTCTTGCGGTCGGCGAGATCCTTGAACCGCTTGAACGCATCCTCAAACGCGTTCTCGCCCAGCTCGTAGCCGAGATCCTTCAGCTTCTCCTTGAAGGCGTGGCGGCCCGAATGCTTGCCCATGACCAGCGAGGTCTGCTTCACGCCGACGCTCTCCGGCGTCATGATCTCGTAGGTCTGCGTGTTCTTGAGCATGCCGTCCTGATGGATGCCGCTCTCATGCGCGATGGCGTTCCGGCCGAC
>Ga0182741_1000969_pt1 | contig 40257 bp, 42 predicted proteins | sample eDN5th37CBELigOP_FD_128874 | JGI IMG/M metagenome (GOLD analysis project Ga0182741, IMG submission 128874) | Enriched Organic Plus compost microbial communities from Emeryville, California, USA - eDNA 5th pass 37_C BE-Lig OP (version 2) (version 2) ... | reverse complement strand
CTGCCCTACTGCCCTACTGCCCTACTGCCCTACTGCCCTACTGCCCTACTGCCCTACTGCCCTACTGCCCTACTGCCCTACTGCCCTACTGCCCTAAGTCACCACCGACGGCGCGTCACGTCCGCTGCGTTTCTTCACTTCCGCGATCTGTTCTGCCGCTTCGATATAGGGAGCCAGCGTTTCCTGCGTATCGAGATTGTGCTTCGCGGCATCCGCCTCATAGCGTTCGATATAGATGCGGATGGTGGCGCCCGATGTGCCGGTGCCGGAGAGGCGCAGCACCACGCGGCCACCTTCGGGAAAATAAATGCGGATGCCCTGATGTTCGCTCACCGAGCCGTCGACCGGATCGCGATAGGCGAAGTCATCGGCCTTCTCGATCGTGAGGCCGTTGACGGTCGTGCCGGGCAGGGCGGCAAGCTTGCCACGCAGATCCGCAACAAGCTGCTTTGCGATATCCGAATCGACCGCTTCATAGTCGTGGCGGGTATAATAGTTGCGCCCGAAGCGCGCCCAGTGCTCCTCGACGATTTCCTTCACGCTCTGCTTGCGCACCGCCAGAATGTTAAGCCAGAGCAGCACGGCCCACAGGCCGTCCTTTTCGCGCACATGGTCGGAGCCGGTGCCGGAGCTTTCCTCGCCGCAGATCGTCACCTTGCCATTGTCGAGCAGATTGCCGAAGAACTTCCAGCCGGTCGGCGTTTCAAACATGCCGATGCCAAGCTTTTCCGCCACGCGGTCGGCGGCTGCACTTGTCGGCATGGAGCGCGCAATGCCCTTGATGCCGTCCTTGTAGCCCGGCGCCAGATGCGCATTGGCGGCAAGCATGGCAAGCGAATCGGATGGCGTGACGAAGATGCCGCGCCCGATGATGAGATTGCGGTCGCCATCGCCATCGGAAGCCGCGCCGAAATCCGGCGCATTATCGGACATCAGCAGATCGTAGAGATCCTTGGCGTAAACGAGGTTCGGGTCCGGGTGATGACCGCCGAAATCCGGCAGCGGCACGAAATTGACCACGCTGCCCTCCGGCGCGCCGAGCCGCTTCTCGAAGATTTCCTTGGCATAAGGCCCGGTCACGGCATGCATCGCGTCGAACTTCATGCGGAACCCGCCCTTGATCATGGCGCGGATGGCATCGAAGTCGAACAGGCTTTCCATCAGTTCGGCATAGTCGGTGACCGGATCGAAAATGACGACCTCGGTATCGCCGATCCGTGTGGTGCCGATCCTGTCGATATCGACATCCGCCACATCGGCAATTTTATATTGGTCGATCACTTTTGAGCGGGCGAAGATCGCCTCGGTGATCTTTTCCGGCGCAGGCCCGCCATTGCCGATATTATACTTGATGCCGAAATCTTCATTCGGACCGCCGGGATTGTGGCTGGCGGAAAGCACCATGCCGCCGAAAGCCTTGTATTTGCGGATCATGTTGGAAGCGGCAGGCGTGGAAAGAATGCCGCCCTGACCGACCATGATGCGGCCAAAACCGTTGGCGGCGGCGATCTTGATCAGCTTCTGGATCACTTCGCGATTGTAATAGCGTCCGTCGCCGCCGACCACGAGCGTCTTGCCGGCGAAGCCTTCCAGCACATCGAAAACCGACTGGATGAAGTTTTCAGCATAGTTCTGCTGCTGGAAAACCGGAACCTTCTTGCGCAGGCCCGAAGTGCCCGGCTGCTGGTCCTGGTATGGCGTGGTCGCAATCGTCTTGACGGTCATGTTTTTCCCGTTCGATTCAATGGTTTCAAGCGGTTAACTTGTCGGCATTTGCGGTCATTGCAAGACAACATAGATCAAACTTATTGATTGAAAATAACAAAGCGTGTGTTTGTTGTGTCAGCCTGCATCCTTGAACAGCACGCTCTGGTCGAACAGGTAGCGGTTGGAAAGCGGCAGGCTCGCCGCGCCCACCGCCTTGGCATGGACGCCAACCTTGCCCTCGATGATCTCCGGCGCGCGCAGGCCCTGCAAGTCGAGACATGAAAGCTCAATGCGGGTCGCTTCCACGATGCGGTGGCGCACATTGCCCGGCAGCCAGCCGTCGATGACGGCGGCGGGAAAGTCGATGACGGAAGCAGCCGCCACCGCCGCATGGGCCAGCCCGCGCGCGGCAAGCGCCACCCATTCGTCGAGCGGGGTGCCGAAATTGCGCCAGTTTTCGGGCGAAAGCCACAGGTCGTCGGACGGCAGGTTGCGCTCCTGCAACATGCGTTCGAGGACGAACAGCGAGGCCGTGTCGATAAGCTGCAAGGTTTCGCCGCGCTCCCACGTGCCGCGCATGCGCATCGGCATGGAGCCGAGCGCGCCCGCATTGCCGGTGCGTCCGGGATAGAGCGTGTTGTTCAGCACCACGCCGCCGCCGATGAACGAGCCGATGAAGAAATAGACGAAATCGGTAAATTCAGGCCCGCGGCCAAAGGTCAGTTCCGCGCCGCAAGCCGCCGTTCCGTCATTCTGGATGAAGACCGGAAACGAGAATGCATGGGCGAAATCGCCGACCAGATCCGCACCGAGCCACGCGTCCAGGTCCGCGGCTGGCGCGCCCACTTCCTCGACCCAGTTCCACAGTTCAAAGGGAAGCGCGATGCCGAGCCCTGCAATGCGCCCGCGTTTGCCGGGATCGAGAGCCATGGTGAAATCGGCCACGCTGTCGATGGTAAAGCTGCGGATTTCATCCGGCACCGGCCAGCGATAGGTGATGTGCCGCCGCTCGCGGATCGCGCCCAGAAAATCCATCAGGATGATTTCCGCGCTGCGCCGCCCGATCTTGAGGCCGAAGGAGAAAACCCCGTCGGCGGCAAGACGCATCGGCATGGAAGGCTGGCCGACGCGACCGCGCACGCGCTCGCCCTGCGTGATGAGGCCGTCTTTCTCCAGCGCCCGGATGATGACGGAAACCGTCTGCGCCGAAAGCCCGGTCAGGCGCGCAATGTCGGCGCGGGCAAGCGCGCCGTGCCTGCGCACCAGCGCCAGAACCAGCCGCTCATTATAGGCGCGCACGCCGATCTGGTTGGAGCCGCGATTGACGTTCGCGCCCGGCCCGGCGAATTGCTGCATGGCGGGACCCGGCGTGCCGGAAAGTGTACCGTAAACTGTATTGGAAACTGTACCGGGGACGGTATCGGCCGATCCGCTGTACGGCTCGCGTTCAACTTTATGACTGACCATAGCCTCTCCCAGATTCCGGCCCATGGGGTGCAATCGGAATGCGGCCATGGCGTGCGGGACTTCCTAAACCAAACATCGAAGGAGAAAAACCCCAAAATGTGCGGGACATCAAATAAAAACAATCGCTTAAGATAGGTCCGGGATGAAGTGGCAGCTTGTCGTCTGCCTTCTCGATCCTCTCTCCTCCGCCTTCCAGAGTGACACAGCACATTAATAAATCAAGTGGATTTATTAATTGACTCTGTTTTAAAGCCGTGTTTTGCTTCTCCCCTGCCGGGGGAAGAGGAACCGGTTTCAATCTGGGAGGAGTCCATGAAGAAGACAGTTCTGTCGGCAGCCTTTGCTGCCTTCGCGCTTGGCGCTGCCGCCATTCCATTGAGTGCGGCCAATGCCGCCGATGCGGGCGCGTGCCTCATCACCAAGACCGACACCAACCCGTTCTTCGTCAAGATGAAGGAAGGTGCTGTCGCCAAGGCCAAGGAGCTGGGCGTCAATCTCAAGACCTATGCGGGCAAGATCGACGGCGATTCCGAAAGTCAGGTCGCGGCCATTGAAACCTGCATCGCCGATGGCGCCAAGGGCATTCTCATCACCGCTTCCGACACCAAGGGCATCGTGCCGTCGCTGCAAAAGGCGCGTGAGGCGGGCATGCTCATCATCGCGCTCGACACGCCGCTGGAGCCAGCCGACGCGGCGGACGCAACCTTTGCCACCGACAATTTCCTCGCCGGTGAGCTGGTCGGCAAATGGGCGGCGGCAACGCTTGGCGACAAGGCCAAGGACGCGCATGTGGCCTTCCTCAACCTCACCGCATCGCAGCCGAGCGTCGACGTGCTGCGCGATCAGGGTTTTGCCACCGGCTTCGGCATCGATCCGAAGGACAAGACCAAGCTCGGCGACGAGGACGATCCGCGCATTGCCGGTCGCGACCTGACCGACGGCAACGAGGAGGGCGGACGCCGCGCGATGGAAAACCTTCTCCAGAAGGACCCGAACATCAATGTCGTCCACACCATCAACGAACCTGCCGCCGCCGGTGCCTATGAGGCGCTGAAGGCCGTGGGCCGCGAAAAGGACGTGCTGATCGTCTCCATCGATGGCGGCTGCCCCGGCGTGAAGAATGTCGAGGCGGGCGTGATCGGCGCGACCTCGCAGCAATATCCGTTGCAGATGGCGGCACTTGGCATCGAGGCGATCAAGAAATTCGCCGACACGGGCGAAAAGCCGAAGCCGACTGAAGGCAAGGATTTTGTCGATACGGGCGTGTCGCTCGTCACCGACAAGCCGGTTGAAGGCGTTCCGTCCATCGACACCAAGACCGCGCTCGACAAGTGCTGGGGCTGACGGGCTCTTTGGGTTCAGGTCCGGCAGATCGCAAGATTTGCCGGCCCTTTCTGCGGGCAGGAGACAGAGATGAGTGAGCCACAGGCGGCTTCCGCTGCACAAAAACCGTCTATGCAGGACTATGAAAAGACCCTGTCGCAGAGCGCGGCGGAAGTCGCCTCCTTCGATGCGGGCGACCGGTCGCTGCTTTACCGGATGCGCAATTTCCTGCATCACAATCCCGCTGCCGTGCCGCTGATCGTGCTCGTCCTGTCGCTGCTGATCTTCGGCGTAACGCTCGGCGGCAAGTTCTTCTCCGCCTTCTCGCTGACGCTCATCCTGCAGCAGGTCGCCATCACCGGCATCGTCGCGGCGGCGCAGACGCTGGTGATCCTCACCGCCGGCATCGACCTTTCGGTCGGCGCCATCATGGTGCTGTCCTCGGTGGTGATGGGCCAGTTCACCTTCCGCTACGGGCTTCCCGCAGAGCTTGCCGTTCTCTGCGGCTTTGCCACCGGCGCGCTCTGCGGCTTCATCAACGGCTTTCTGGTGGCCTATGTGCGCCTGCCGCCCTTCATCGTGACGCTCGGCATGTGGCAGGTGATCCTCGCCACCAACTTCCTTTATTCGGCCAATGAGACCATCCGCGCGCAGGAAATCACGGCGGAAGCGCCGATCCTGCAATTTTTTGGCGAGAGCATCCGCATCGGCGGCGCGGTCTTCACCTATGGCGTCATCGCCATGGTCCTGTTGGTGCTGCTGCTCTGGTATGTGCTGAACCATACCGCCTGGGGACGGCACGTCTATGCCATCGGCGACGATCCGGAAGCGGCGCAGCTTTCCGGCGTGTCGGTCAAGCCGATCCTCATGTCGGTCTATGTGCTGGCCGGTATCATCTGCGCGCTTGCAGGCTGGGCGATGATCGGTCGTCTCGGTTCCGTTTCACCCACAGCGGGTCAGTTCGCCAATATCGAATCGATCACCGCCGTGGTGATCGGCGGCATATCGCTCTTCGGCGGGCGCGGCTCCATCCTCGGCACCATGTTCGGCGCGCTGATCGTCGGCGTGTTTTCGCTGGGCCTGCGCCTGTGGGGCACCGATCCGCAGTGGACCTATCTCCTCATCGGCGTTCTCATCATCGCCGCCGTCGCCATCGACCAGTGGATCAGAAAGGCTGCCGCATGAAAACGAACATAACGCCTGTTCTGTCGGCCAAGGGGCTGGTCAAGCGCTATGGTCGCGTTACCGCACTCGATCATGCCGATTTCGATCTCTATCCCGGTGAAATCCTCGCGGTCATCGGCGACAATGGCGCCGGCAAGTCCTCGCTCATCAAGGCGCTGTCCGGCGCGATCAAGCCGGACGAGGGGGAAATCCTGCTTGACGGCAAGCCGGTCAGCTTTCATTCGCCGATGGAAGCGCGGCAGGCGGGCATTGAAACGGTCTACCAGAACCTTGCGCTGTCGCCTGCGCTTTCCATCGCCGACAATCTGTTTCTGGGCCGCGAAATCCGCCGCAAGGGGCCGCTCGGCTCGCTGTTCCGAATGCTGGATCGCGGCGCGATGGAAAAGATCGCGCGCGAAAAACTGTCCGAGCTGGGCCTCATGACCATCCAGAACATCGGTCAGGCGGTGGAAACCCTGTCCGGTGGTCAGCGTCAGGGCGTCGCGGTGGCGCGCGCTGCCGCCTTCGGCTCCAAGGTGGTCATCATGGACGAGCCGACGGCGGCGCTCGGCGTCAAGGAATCGCGCCGTGTGCTGGAGCTCATTCTGGACGTGAAGCGGCGCGGCATGCCCATCGTGCTCATCTCCCATAACATGCCGCATGTGTTCGAGGTCGCCGACCGCATCCATATTCACCGGCTCGGACGCCGCCTGACGGTCATCGACCCCAAGGAATATTCCATGTCGGATGCCGTGGCCCTGATGACCGGCGCGATGAGACCGAAGGAAGCGGCTTGAGTTTCTGATAGGCTGACAGGACGAATCACGGAAACCGAACATGACGCCTATCGAGCGCGAAGCCCTGCCTTCGGAAATTCTTGCGCGGCTGGCGCAAACCGGCGACCGCCTGATCGTGGCCATTGCAGGCCCGCCGGGAGCCGGAAAATCCACTCTTTCCGACTATCTGCTCCATGCCATCAACAAGGGCGGCGAAACGCCGTCCATCGTCGTGCCCATGGACGGGTTTCACCTTGATGACGCCATTCTCGACAAGCGCGGATTGCTGAGCCGCAAGGGGTCGCCGCCGACCTTCGACTGCGCCGGGTTCGCGGTGCTGCTGCAACGGCTGAAACAGGCGGAGGGCGAAATCTTCATCCCGGTCTTCGACCGCTCGCTGGAGCTTTCCCGCGCCGCCGCATCCGTGGTCGGGCCGGAACATCGCGTGCTTCTGGTGGAAGGCAATTACCTGCTACTCGACCGGGAACCATGGGCGCAGCTTGCGCCGTTTTTCGACATGACGGTCTATCTGGACGTGCCTTTTGACGAGCTGGAGCGCCGCCTTGTCGACCGCTGGCTCGGTTTCGGCTTCGATGCCGAAACGGCCCGGAACCGCGCCCTTTCCAACGATATTCCCAATGCCGAACTGGTGGCGGCACAGTCGCGCGAGGCGGATTTTATCGTCAGGATGAGCGCAGGATAACAGGGAATTGCGCCTTTCAAGGGTTGCGGCGACGCGCCTGCGTCTGCATGATGGCAAAATCGCTTCATCAGTTTCCGACCGGAATAGTTCCCCATGACGACATATGTTTTCGCGCCGCCCCCGCAGCCGTTTCTGCCGGTGAAGGGAACGGATGCGCGCTTTCCCGTGCACCGCATCTATTGCGTGGGCCAGAACTACGCCGATCACGCCATCGAAATGGGCGGCGACCCGACCCGCAATCCGCCTTTCTTCTTCCAGAAGAACCCGGATTGCCTCGTGATCGAAGGCGGCGATTTCCCCTATCCGCCGAAGACCGAGGACGTGCATCACGAGATCGAACTGGTGGTGGCGCTGAAGACCGGCGGCACCGACATTGCGCTCGAAAAGGCGCTGGACCATGTTTATGGCTACGCGGTCGGCATCGACATGACGCGCCGCGACTTGCAGGCCGTGGCCAAGAAGGCCGGTCGCCCATGGGAAGTGGCGAAGGCGTTCGAGCATTCCGCGCCCTGTTCGGCCATCGTGCCGGTATCGGAAATCGGCCACCCGCAAAACGCCGCGATTTCGCTTTCCATCAATGGCGAGACGCGCCAGTCGGGCGACCTCAACCAGATGATCTGGAAAGTGGCGGAAACCATTTCCTACCTGTCGTCGCTCTTTGAGCTGCGCCCCGGCGATCTTATCTTTACGGGTACGCCTGCGGGCGTTGGCCCGGTGAAGCGCGGCGACCGTCTGGAAGGCAAGGTGGATGGCGTGGGGGAACTGTCCGTCACAGTCGTTTGAACAGCCGGAGGAGCATGAATGAGCATCTATCTTCCCGAGGACGTGCACGACGCCTTGGAGCGTTTCGTCGCTGAAAAGCACCCCGGCCTCAACCAGACCGAGGCGGTGACGCTTATCCTGCGCAAATGGCTGGTGCGCGAGGGCTACCTCGCGGCGGAGCCGGAACACGGCACCCCGCCGGATGAACTGAACGCGACCAATGACGACTGAACAGGGCAGCAAGTGACTATGGCCAAACAGCCGCCGGAAGGAGCGGGCCGCAAGGCCACGCTCGGGCGACGTCTTTTGATTCTGACAATTCTGGCAATCTTGCTGGTGATCGCGCTCGTCTGGTCGAGCATTTATCTCTTCGATCCGAATGGCGGGCTGGACTTTGACGATCTTGCTATTTTTGCCTTGAATTTCAACGCGGTAGATATGCCGGTGCGCCGCATCCTCTGAGTGCGTTAATCTTTTTGTTACCATTTGAAATATTCATTTTGGCCGTGTCCTGACGTTTAGCGCTTCCGTTTGCCGTCTTTTGCATGGTACATGATCCTCATCGACCGAAAGAATATTGACTGAAACGGGTGTCCTGCGACGCCTGTAAAGCCAAGAGGATCTGGATGGCATTCGAGGACATCAAGGCGGAAATTGCGCTGCTTTTCGAGCAAATGGTGAATCAGCCGCAAGACGCTCATGAAATCCGCGAAACGGTTCGCGAGAAGCTCAATGCGCTGCGCGCAAGCGGCCTGCCTCTGCCGGACGATCTGGTCGAGCTTGAAAAACGCATCGAACAAGATTTCGATTCCTGAGAACGGGTCCGGTCATGCGTCTCCAGCTTTCTTCTTCCGCTGATATGGTCCGCAAGGGCATTCTGCTTCTGGGTTGTGCCGTGGCGCTCAGCGCCTGCAACACCACCGATGGCGGCAAGCCGGTGAAAACGGCGCTGATCACGCAGACCGATACATCCGGCAAGACCGTTGCCGCCGCAGGCAGCCCTGCCGCTGGCGCGGCGACAGATGCCGCAGGCACGGCGACCGCCGATGCGGGCGCTGCAGCCGGAACGCAGACCGTCGCAGCCGTCACCGATCCTTCCGATCCGGTGCTGCCGGCAATCGTTCCCATTCCCGGCATTCGCGGCCAGTCTGAACCGATGATGGCCTATGCGGGCGCACAGGCCGCAGCTTCGCCCGCTTCCGTTGCCGCCAATATGGCTTTCGAGACGCCGGACCATGCGCCGGGAGATCTCGATGCGCTCATTACCAAATATTCCGTCGCCTATGATGTGCCCGAGCGCCTTGTGCGCCGGGTTGTGCACCGCGAAAGCCGGTTCAATCCGGCTGCTCGCAACGGGCCCTATTGGGGTCTGATGCAGATCAGCCATCCGACTGCGCGCGGCATGGGCTATACGGGTTCGGCCAAGGGCCTGCTCGATGCGGAAACCAACCTGAAATATGCGGTTCGCTATCTGTCCGGCGCCTACAAGGTGGCCGGCGGCGACGAGAGCCAGGCGGTCCGCTATTATGCGCGCGGCTATTATTATGATGCCAAGCGCAAGGGATTGCTGCAGGAAACCGGCCTTGACGGCAGCTGGAAGCGCAGCGGCCCGACCCGTGAGGCAGCCGCTTCCATCGAACCTGCTTCCTTGCCGGAAGGTGCCGCCGCACCGCTTCCGGGCGTAGCACCTATACAGGCTTCCTACACACCGGCGGCTCAATAACGAACTGTCATCTTGACGCTGCAATGTAATGGCAGTTTCCTGTTGAGGGCGCATCCCGAAAAGCGTGAAACGGTTTTCGGGATGCGCGTTAAAACAAGGACCGGAGCGCCGATCTGATCCAGTCAGATCGAAACGCGCTCGGGAACCGACGACAGGAAACCGCATGAATGTAAGACTGCCGCATCCCATCAAATGGAAATATGACCGGGCCGAACTGTGGGCCGATGGCGTCATCCATGTTCTGGGTGTGGGGCTTGCGCTTGCTGGCGCGATTGCCATGCTGGTCTATTTCCTGCCGAACATGCCCGCAGCGATCTCGATCTCGTCGGGCGTCTACCTCGCGAGCCTTCTGGCGGCGCTTGGAATTTCTGCCGTCTACAATATCTGGCCGGTTTCGCCGACCAAATGGTTTTTGCGCCGGTTCGACCATTCGGCGATTTATCTCCTGATTGCCGGAACCTACACGCCTTTTGCCATGCATATGGGCGACCGCGCGCTGCCGCTGCTGCTGTTCGTGTGGAGCGTGGCTTTTGTCGGCATCATGCTGAAACTCTTCCTTCCGGGGCGTTTCGACAGGCTGTCGATCCTGCTTTATCTGGCGCTCGGCTGGAGCGGGGTGATGGTCTACGACACCATGGTGCAATCGCTGCCGCCTGCCGTCTTCTGGCTGATTGCAGCCGGAGGCATGGTCTATTCGCTGGGCGTGATCTTCCATGTCTGGGAGCGGCTGCGTTTTCAGAACGCCATCTGGCACGGCTTTGTCGTGGTGGGCGCGGCGCTGCATTATTGTGCCGTGTTCTTTGTCGGCGCATGGAACTGAAGCCCGGTCTATTTCGGCTCTGACCGCCTGCAAATGGCACACTTCTGCGCTTCCGGTGCTCATGTACCCTAAAGTACACTCCGCTCCGGTTCTCGAATTGCACCATTTTCGTCGCGTCATAGCCAAAATAGCCAACGGGTTTCGAGCGCGTGATTGCTCAATGAAAGTCGCGTGAGTTCGGCATAATCCTCATATTTCGCGGATGATGCGCCATCTGCGACGGCGCGACGAGGCGCTGGGCTTCGCGCCCGCTCATCTCGATCAAGGCCGCCGAACGGTCCTGCAATTTTGCCGCCACCAGATGCACCACCCCTTCCGGGCTGCGCTGGATGCGCCCTTCGATATGGATCAGCCGCGCGCCCATCACTTCGCGGCGAAACGCCTTCATGATCTTCGGCCAGACAACAATATTGGCGATGCCGGTTTCATCCTCGATGGTGAGGAACACCACGCCCTTGGCGCTGCCGGGGCGCTGGCGCACGGTGACGACGCCAGCCACCTTCATGCGGCGTCCGTCCGCACCTTCCTGCACGGCGCGGCAGGTGGAAACGCCTTCCGCCGCAAGTCCCTCGCGCAAATATTGTAGCGGATGCCCTTTCAGCGAAAGCCGCGTCGTTTCGTAATCGGCAATCACATGCTCGGACGCCGCCATTTCAGGCAGTTTCGTGCGCGGCTCCTCCGCCAGTTCGCTGGTCGCGGCGGCGCGGAACAGCGGCAGCGTCTCGTCATTGGGCAGGCGGCGCACGGCCCACAATGCTGCGCGCCGGTCGATATCGAGCGAGCCGAAAGCATCGGCATCGGCCAGAAGCGTGAAGGCGCGCCGGTCGAGCCGCAGCCGCCGATGCATGTCCTCGATGGTGCGGTAAGGCTCTTGCCGGTCGGCAATCAGAAGTTCGGCGTCCCGCTTGGCAAAGCCGTCGATCTGGCGAAAGCCGAGCCGCAGCGCCGGTCGGATATCGAGCGTATCCTCCAGAATATTGTCCCACTGGCTGAAATTCACATCGACGGGCAGCACCGTCACGTCATGTTCGCGCGCATCGCGCACGATCTGGGCGGGCGCGTAAAAACCCATGGGCTGGGAATTGAGAAGCGCTGCGGCGAAGACTTCCGGGTGATGGCACTTGATCCAGGCGGAAATATAGACCAGATGCGCAAAGCTTGCCGCATGGCTTTCAGGGAAGCCATATTCGCCGAACCCCTTGATCTGGTTGAAGCAATTTTCGGCAAAGGTCCGCTCATAGCCGCGCCTGACCATGCCTTCGATCATCTTCTGCTCCATCGTATGGATGGTGCCCATCTTGCGGAAGGTGGCCATGGCGCGGCGCAGCTGGTTGGCCTCGTCGGGCGTGAATTTTGCGGCTTCCATGGCAATGCGCATGGCCTGTTCCTGAAACAGCGGCACGCCTTTGGTCTTGCCGAGGATCTGCCGCAACTCGTCCGCCGGTCCATGTTCCGGCGCGGGCGACGGCAAGGTGGAGGGCTCCTGTCCGTTTCGCCGCCTGAGATAAGGATGCACCATGTCGCCCTGAATGGGGCCGGGCCGCACGATGGCGACCTCGATGACGAGATCGTAAAACTCCTGCGGCCGCAGGCGCGGCAGCATGTTCATCTGCGCCCGGCTTTCCACCTGAAACACGCCGAGCGAATCGCCCGTGCACAGCATGTCGTAGACGGCTCTGTCCTCACGCTCGACGGTTGCCAGCGTCAGCTTCTGCCCGCCATATTTTTCCGGCTTGTGCTGGTGAATGAGGTCGAAAGCCTTGCGGATGCAGGTGAGCATGCCAAGCGACAGCACATCGACCTTCATCAGCCCCAACTCGTCAATGTCGTCCTTGTCCCATTCGATGAAGGAGCGGTCCTTCATCGCCGCCGGGCCGATGGGCACGGTCTCGTCGAGTCGGTCGCGGGTGAGCACGAAGCCGCCGACATGCTGCGACAGGTGGCGCGGAAAGCCGATCAGCGTGATGGCGAGTTCCACCGCGCGCCGGATGATCGGGTTGTCGGGATCGAGACCCGCCTGCCTTATATGCTGCTTGTCGATGCCCCCGCCCGATATGCCCCACACCGTATTGGCGAGCGCCGCCGTCACATCCTCGGTCAGCCCCAGCGCCTTGCCGACATCGCGGATGGCGCTGCGCGAGCGATAGCTGATGACGGTCGCGACAATGGCGGCGCGGTCTCTTGAGTAGCGATCATAGACATATTGCATCACCTCCTCGCGCCGCTCATGCTCAAAATCGACGTCGATATCCGGCGGCTCCTGCCGCTCGGCGGAGATGAAGCGCTCGAACAGGAGATCCACTTGCGTCGGGTTCACGCCGGTAATGCCGAGGCAGAAGCAGACAACGGAATTGGCCGCCGAACCGCGGCCCTGGCACAGAATGTTCTTGGAAATTGCAAACTGCACAATGTCATAGACGGTGAGGAAATAAGGCTCGTATTGAAGCTTGGCGATCAGCGCCAGTTCCTTGTTGATCAGCGCCTGCACTTTTGGCGGGATCGTGTCCGCGCCGTAATGGCGGGCAGCGCCTTCCCAGGTGAGATCATGGAGGTGCTGGCGTGCTGTCTTGCCGGGCGGGATGGGTTCATCGGGATAGGCATATTTCAGCTCATCAAGCTGGAAGGTGATGGGCGCGGCGAAATCGGCGGTCGCCGCGATGGCTTCAGGATAATCGCGGAACAGCCGCGCCATTTCATGCGGCGGTTTCAGGTGGCGCTCGGCATTCTTTTCCAGAAGCCGCCCGGCATCGAAAACGGTCGTGTGGTGGCGCGTGGCTGTCAGCACATCCTGAAGCGGGCGGCGGTCCGGGTGATGATAGAGTACGTCATTGGTGGCGATGAGCGGCACATTGGCTGCGGCTGCGAAACGGGCGGTGCGTTCCGCGCGGCGTCCGTCCTGCCCCTGATGCGGCATGGCGAGCGCCAGCCAGACCGAGCCGGGCGCGGCCTTGGCGATATCCGCCAGCCGCGTGGCAAAATCCGGCTGGTCTTCCTCGGGAGGAAAAACCGCGATCTGGAATTGCCGCGCGCGAAACAGGAGGTCGCCCCATTCGAGGTGGCATTCGCCCTTGATGGCGGCGCGGGTCTTGCCCTCGCTCAGCAGGCGGCACAATTGCCCATAGGCGGCGCGGTCACGCGGATAGACGACCATCTCCGGCGTGCCGTCGATGAAGGACAGGCGGCAGCCGATGAACAACCGGAAATCGCTTTTCTTGCGAATCTCCTTCCATTCCGCATGGGCGCGCACCACGCCGGCCAGCGTGTTGCGGTCGGCAATGCCGAGGCCGGACAGGCCAAGCTCATGCGCATGCTCTACCAGTTCTTGCGGATGCGAAGCACCGCAAAGGAAGGAGAAATTGCTGGCGGCAGCCATTTCAAAGTAAGGAATCATCACGCAAAAAGCCCATGCAGAAACCAGCGCGGATGATTGACGCCGTCAAAAAGCCCCTCGCGAAAAATCCAGAAGCGCTGGCCGTTTTCGTCCTCCACCCGGTAATAATCGCGCAGTTCCGGCACGTCCTGCCCGATTGCGCGCCACCATTCCGGCTCGATCCGTTCCGGCCCTTCGGCAAGGCGCACCTGATGGCGCACCCGCCGCCACAGAAAGAACGAGGGCGGGCTGTCGGGCACTTCCGCCACGCTGTCGATCGGCTGCGGCGGGCGAAACAGTTTTATGGGACGGGCAGGTGGATCGCCGGGAAGCTTGGGCGCGCTTTCGTATTCGGCTGCGCGCTTGCCGTTCGTGTGCAGGGCAGGGACAAGGCCGAAAGCGCGCTCCGGCATATGCGTGTTGCGCGCAAAGGAAACGAGAACGCGGTCCTGTCCAAGCCGCGCCGAGAGCCGGTCGACAAGCTGGCTGAAACCGGCTTCATCCTCTTCATGCTGGTCAAGTCCGGTCTGGCGCTGGGTTATCGCGCCGCTGCGCAGCGCTGCCAGCCGGATCATGTCGAAGCCGAAACCGGCGTCGAGCGGGTCGGTCAAGGCGTTGAGCCTTTCGCGCGCAAGGCGCAGGAAAACCCTGTCGTCGCGCAGCGGCTGGCCGGTTTCGACATGGACATGACGCACGTCGCCATCGACACGGAAGAACGACGCTTCAACCAGAAGCGCGCCTTTGCCCTCCGGTTCAAGCTGCGCAAAAAGCGCCTGCGCCAGTTCCTGCAAGATATGTTCCACCAGCTCCATCCCCGTCACCGGCTCCGACAGGCGGCGTTCGGCGATGCTGAGCGGCATGATGCGCAAGGGGGAAATCGGCGCGCGTTCCTGCCGCGCCAGCCGGTCAAGCTTTGTTGCAAGATCGGTGCCGAAGCGGGCGGTGAGGGCAGAGCGCGGAAGCCCCATCACATCGCCGATCCGTTTCAACCCGGCGCGCTTGAGGCCGGTTTCGGCGGCTTGCGTCAGTTCAAGCGCGGATAGCGGCAGGCGGGGAAGGTGGCGGTCGGCCTCCGCCTTGCTGAACACGCCGCCCTTCGTTCCCCGCGCCAGAAGCCGCGCGGCTAAACTGTTATCGGCAATCGCCGCCTGCACTTTCAGCCCGGCGCGTTCAATGCGGCGGATGGCGTCGGCGCGCATGGGGGCAAGCCCGCCGAACAGATGCGCGCAGCCCGTTATGTCGAGCATCAGGCCATGCGGCTCATCCAGGGCGACGAGCGGCGTATAGCGCTCGCACCAATGGGCAAGGCGCTTGAGCATTGCCGCGTCGTGTTGCGGCGCGGCTGTCGCCACGTCCAGCCTTTCCACGCGGGCGCGCGCATCGGTCAGCGCCATGCCGGGGAAAAGGCCGAGCCTTGCCGCCGCCGCATCCACCGCCGTCAGGCGCAATGCATTGGCCGTGCGCTCGGTCACCACCAGGGGCAGGCGCTCCCTGCCGTCATGCGGAACGGCGCGGCGAAGCCGGTCGGTCGGCAGAAACGGAAACCACAGGGCGAGAAACAAGCGTTCTGCCGTCCCGTTCTCTTGCACCAAATTCAAGGGTTTCATTGTTCCATTCCATGATCCATTGCCCGCATGTGCCGTGGCGGTTGCGCTCCAGCACGGCGGAAAAGGCCGGTTTTCCCGGCGCGTTCGCTCCGCTGGAGCGCGATGGCGCGGGCGCCACCCGCCAGCGGCTGACGGCAGCACTTTGCACCGCCGTCCGGTGGCTCCTGAGCAGGATGACCGGCAATTGCGCGGTCTCGCTCGCCAGAAGCAGGCGGCGCGATGCGGTGAGGTCGAGACATTTCGGCTGGCCTGTCACCGCGGCGACGACGCCGGAAACCAGATGCGAAGCCTTGCCGCCGCTGCCTGCCTCCAGCGCATCGTTCGCCGCTTTCAGCACATCCTGCGCACTGGGGCAGCGCACGATCAGAAGCCGCGACGGATCGATCCCGAAGGCATGAAGCCCCGGCGGATAAAGCCCGCCATATTCGCTCGCCGCACTTTCCTCCTCGATCCAGATGACCGGCCTTGTTTCCTGCGTCGCCCGCAGCACCAGCGCCAATGCAAAGCCGGTTGCGGCCATATGCGCGCCCGGATTTTCGGCAAAAACCTCATGCAGCGCATCGCCCGCCAGACCATGCGGAAAGGCGGCATCGGCCCCGGCAAGGCCGAGCGTGAAACTGCGTGCGCGACCGAAGCCTGCTTCCGTCCCGCTTCCTGTTCTGCTGGCAAAACTGTCTTGCGGATCATTGCCTGCAATGGCCGTAACCATGCGCCGCAACGCCGCGATGTCGATGCCGCTCACGTTCGATTCCTGTCAAATTGTTCTCTATTTGTTCTAGTATTGAATCGAGCAGGCGAAGAGTCAAGGGAAAGAAGTGCAGATGGAAATCCTTGCCGGACATGCTTTGGAGTTATATATGAATCATATATGATCTGTATATGGACCGCATAACGAGGAAACCATGGGTATCGTAAAGATCGGTGACGAGCTGCACGAGGAATTGCGCAAGGCGAGCGACGTCATGTGCCGTTCGATCAATGCGCAGGCAGAATACTGGATGAAGATCGGCATGCTGGCGCAGGCGCATCCCGACCTGTCGTTCAACGAGATCGTGCAGATGCAGTTGCGCGCAGCGCAGGTCGAGCTGCCGGTTCTGCCGGTTCTGGCAGTGCAGCAGCCGTCATGACCAAGACCCCGGCCGAAGTGGAAAAGATGGCGGCATCCGGAGCGCTGCTGGCCTCGGTTTTTGCCCTTCTCGACCGCACGCCGCTGGCGGGCATGACCACGATGCAGGTCAACGATCTGGTTGAGGATTACATCACCCGCGACCTGCAGGCGCGGCCTGCCAGCAAGGGGCAGTATGACTATCCTTATGTGCTGAACAGTTCGAGGAACGAGGTCGTCTGCCATGGCATGCCCTCGCATGACGAGATCATTCAAAACGGCGAGATCATCAATTTCGACATCACGCTGGAAAAGGACGGCTATATCGCCGATTCCAGCAAGACCTACATGGTCGGAGAGGTTGCGCCCTTTGCCTCGCGCCTCGTCCGGGTGACTTATGAGGCGCTGTGGAAGGGGATTGCCGCCGTGCGTCCCGGCGCGACCTTGGGCGATATCGGCCATGCCATCGAGCGCCACGCCAAGCGGCATGATTACAGCATCGTGCGGGAATATTGCGGCCACGGCATCGGTCGCGAGATGCATGAGGAGCCGCAGGTCCTGCATTTCGGCAAGCCCGGCACCGGCGCTCGCCTGCGCGAAGGCATGGTCTTCACCATCGAGCCGATGCTCAATCAGGGAACAGCCAAGGTGAAGCAGGAAAAGGACGGCTGGACGGTGGTGACGCGCGACGGAAAGCTGTCGGCGCAGTTCGAGCATACGGTGGCGGTCACCTCGAACGGCGTGCGGGTGCTGACCTTGCGCCCGGGCGAGGAAAAGATGCTGGCCAGCATCAAACATGCGGCCTGAATAAAGAAAAACGCCCTCCGACGGGGAAGGCGTTTCACTTTTGGCTGTTTTCCGAACCCTTCACCTTGGCGGTTCGAGGCTCATTTCCCCTTCGACAAGCTCAGGGTCCATTCGCACCTCACCATGAGGTGAAGGGCGGTAGCGCCCGCAGTAACCCTCATCCTGAGGTGCGAGCGAAGCGAGCCTCGAAGGACGAGGGTGCTTGGATCAGCCAATCGGGCTTATTTCCTGTCGCGCGCGGCGAGCGTGCGCAGGCGCAACGCATTGAGCTTGATGAAGCCTGCGGCGTCCTTCTGGTCGTAAGCGCCCTGATCGTCCTCGAAGGTGACGAGCTTGTCGGAATAGAGCGACTTTTCCGATTCACGGCCGATCACCATCACATTGCCCTTGTAGAGCTTGAGCGTGACTTCGCCTTCGACATGGCGCTGGCTGTGGTCGATTGCGGCCTGCAGCATTTCGCGTTCCGGCGAGAACCAGAAGCCGTAATAGATCAGCTCCGCATAGCGCGGCATCAGCTCGTCCTTCAGGTGCGCCGCACCGCGGTCGAGCGTGATCGATTCGATGGCGCGGTGCGCGGCGAGCAGGATCGTGCCGCCCGGCGTTTCGTAGACGCCACGCGACTTCATGCCGACGAAGCGGTTTTCCACGAGGTCGAGACGGCCAATGCCGTTGTCGCGGCCATAATCGTTGAGCTTGGCAAGAAGCGTTGCAGGCGACAGACGCTCGCCATTGATGGAAACGGCGTCACCCTTTTCAAAGCCAATCTTGATGATCGTTGCCTTGTCGGGCGCGGTTTCCGGCGAAATGGTGCGCATATGCACATATTCCGGCGCCTCGACAGCCGGATCTTCCAGAACCTTGCCCTCGGACGAGGAGTGCAGCAGGTTGGCGTCGACGGAGAACGGCGCTTCGCCCTTCTTGTCCTTGGCGACGGGGATCTGGTGCTGTTCGGCAAATTCGAGAAGCTGCGTGCGGCTCTTGAACGACCAGTCGCGCCATGGGGCGATGATCTTGATGTCCGGGTTCAAGGCATAGGCCGAAAGCTCGAAGCGAACCTGGTCGTTGCCCTTGCCGGTCGCGCCGTGGGCGATGGCGTCGGCGCCGGTCTTTTTCGCGATCTCGATCAGATGCTTGGAGATCAGCGGGCGGGCAATCGAGGTACCGAGCAGGTAGACGCCTTCATAGACGGCATTGGCGCGGAACATCGGGAAGACGAAATCGCGCACGAATTCCTCGCGCACGTCCTCGATGAAGATTTCCTTGATGCCCAGCATTTCCGCCTTCTTGCGGGCCGGTTCAAGTTCCTCGCCCTGACCGAGATCGGCGGTAAAGGTCACGACTTCCGCGCCCAGTTCCGTCTGAAGCCACTTCAGGATAATCGAGGTGTCGAGGCCGCCCGAATAGGCGAGAACGACTTTCTTAACGTCTTTCAGCTTGCTCATAGTTACTTCCGTCCAATGCGGTGCGGTTGAGGCTCTGATGGAACCCAACTGATATATCCGCAAGTCTTTTATCAGTTGCCAAGCGCCGCGCAAGCCGAAGGGCTGCGACTTATCGCGAAAACTGATGCGGTATCATGTGGCCTGCGGTTCGCCGACCTCATAAACAACCAGATTGCGGTCGCCGATGCCAAGCTCGGGCCAGGCGGCCCGCCATTCGGCAATGTGGGCGGAGGCAAAATGCCGGTCGAGCGCGGCGCGGTCGCGCCAGAACTCCTTGACATGGATCAGGCCCGGTTCCAGCACGTCCTCGGCATAGCCATAGTCCACGCAGCCATCCTCCGCACGGCTGGCCGCGATCATGGCCCGCATGGCCTTGCGCGCCCGGTCGAGGTTTTCCGGCGGCAGGCGGACGGTCCCCACGATCAGCAGCATTCCGGTCTCCATTCCGCTGTTCCCTTTGCCGGGAAATTATTCTAGCGTGCGCCATCTCTTGGAGCACATTTCGATGTCTTTTCTGACGAACCTGACTTTCATTCCCGAATGGACGATCTTTGTCCAGTTCGCGATAGCAACCGCGATCCTTTCCATCACCCCCGGTCCCGACATGACGCTGTTCGTCGGGCGCGCCCTTTCCGAAGGCAAGGCCGCGGGCTTTGCCTGCATGGCTGGCGCCAGCACCGGCATCGTCATTCACACCACTATGGTGGCGCTCGGCCTTTCGGCGCTGATCATCGCCTCGCCTGCGGCTTTCACGGCGCTCAAGATCGTGGGCGCGGGCTATCTGGTGTGGCTCGCGGTGCAGGCGATCCGCAAGGGATCGGCCTTCTCGCCGGAAAAGAATGGCGGCAAGAAGCATACGCTGTTCCAGAACTGGCTGACCGGGCTTGGCATCAATCTTCTGAACCCGAAGATCATCCTGTTCAACATGACCTTCCTGCCGCAGTTTGTCTCCGCGCACGACCCCCATGCCATGGGCAAATTGTTCTTCCTCGGCCTGTCCTTCATTCCGATGGCGCTGCCCTTCACCATTCCGATGGTGGTGGCGGCAGATCGCTTTGCCGGGCTCCTGAAAAAGAACCCGACCGTAACGCGCATCGTGGACTGGATGTTTGCGGGTGTATTTTCGGCCTTCGCGCTGAAGATCATCACGGCGCAGGCGAAGTAAAACGCTTACTCAGCCGGGCGGGATAAAAGCCGTCCGGCGTTGCGGCCTGCGAGCAGCCAATAAACGAAGCTGCCGACCACGCCGGCGCCTGCGATAGCGGCAATCCAGAGCGAACTTTCCGACACGCTGCGGGTGTCGCTGAAGGGAAGCGATGCGCTTGCGGCGGCAAGCCCGATCAGCGTGCCCGCCACGCAATAATAGAGCGACGACCTATAACCGCGCGCTTCGGCCAGAATGATCAGGACGAGGGCGGGAACGAAGCTGAATCCGCCAGCCAGCATGGCAAGCGCGAAGCCGCCGACAAAGACGGCGCTCCAGAAGCTGGTGGCCGCGAAGAACGAACCGGCATCCGTGTCGCTCGCCATCATGACGAAATCGTTCATGAACGAATCGATGCCCAGGGTACGGAAAAGGATGGCGGCCAGAAACCAGCCTGCCGCCAGCAAAGCGCAGCAATAGCCGAATACCACGATGACGAAGCGCGTTATGTAGTCAAAAGTATCGTTCAAGCGCGCTCCCTCTCGGTCTATTCGCCGTGGCCTGCGATCATCATGGCTTCCAGCGCAAGGCGCTCGCTCTTGCGCAGGCGTTCGGATTCCGATTTCAGCTGGCCGCAGGCGGCGAGAATATCGCGGCCCCGCGGCGTACGGATCGGCGATGCATAGCCGGCCGCGTTCACATAATCGGCGAATTTCTCGATCTGCTCCCAGTCCGAGCACTGGTAATTGGTGCCGGGCCACGGGTTGAACGGGATCAGGTTGATCTTGGCCGGAATTCCCTGCAGCAGCTTCACCAGAAGCTTGGCATCCTCCAGGCTGTCATTGATGTCCTTCAGCATCACATATTCAAAGGTGATGCGCTTGGCATTGGACAGGCCCGGATATTCACGGCAGGCTTTTATGAGCTGTTCCAGCGGATACTTCTTGTTGATCGGCACCAGAATGTCGCGCAATTCGTCGCGCACGGCATGCAGCGAAATGGCGAGCATGACGCCGATTTCGTCGCCGGTGCGATAGATTTCCGGCACGACGCCGGAGGTCGAAAGCGTGATGCGGCGCTTGGAAAGGGAGAGGCCGTCGCCATCGGAGGCGATCAGCAGGGCCTTCTTCACTTCCTCGAAATTATAGAGCGGCTCGCCCATGCCCATCATCACGATATTGGTGATCTTGCGGCCCTCGGCAGGCACCATGGCGCCATCCGGCGTGTCCTTGTCCGGGAAATCGCCAAGCCGGTCGCGCGCCGTCAAAAGCTGCGCCAGAATTTCTTCCGCGGTCAGGTTGCGCACCAGCTTCTGCGTGCCGGTATGGCAAAACGAGCAGGTGAGCGTGCAGCCGACCTGTGAGGAAATGCACAGCGTTCCGCGGCCTTCCTCCGGAATATAGACGCTTTCGATTTCGACCGGACGGCCCGCACCGCGCGGCGGAAAGCGGAACAGCCACTTGCGAGTTCCGTCCTGCGAAATCTGTTCCTCGACCACTTCGGGGCGCTGAATGGTGAAATGCTGCGCCAGAAGGGCGCGCAGATCCTTGGAAATATTGCGCATGTCGGCGAAATCGGAAACGCCGCGCACATAGAGCCAGTGCCAGAGCTGGCTGATGCGCATTTTCGTCTGCCGTTCCGGCACGCCGACCTTGATCAGCGCTTCGGCCATTTCCTCGCGCGACATGCCGATCAGCGACGGCTTTGCCTCCAGGCTGGCGCGCGCATGGCGGGCAAGCTGGTCGCGCGTATCATCAATGGTAAGGTCGAACGAAATGGACATCTGTCTTCAACTGTTGGAAACGGGCGCCTTGAGCGCGTCTATAAGCTTTGCCAGACAATCTGGCTCGAATTCATGGGTAAATAGGGTCGGACAGCCGACATTGCGACCCTGTTGCGCGCGCTCTTAGCACACAATATCGCATTCGTCATCCTACATGAAAACCGGTCTGCCATGCAGGAATGCAGGGCGAAAGAAAAGCCGGACACGAGGCCCGGCTTTCAAACGCATCCAGTCGCTTGGATTACTTGCACTTCTGGATGGCTTTCAGCGCATCCGAAATACCTTTAAGCGAATAGGTGTAGTTGGTCTTGGTGCCGCGCTTCGACTGTGCCTGCACCTTCATTTCCGAACCGCCGCGCATGGCTGCGATGAGCTGCGGCTCTTCGGCGGCATTTTCCATCCATCCGGACTTGCCGTTGACGAACATGTTGAAGCTGCGGTTGCCGATGGAAACGACGACCTTGGCGTTGGTGTTGAGGTCGTAACCGGCCATGAACTGCGGTTCGAACGAGATGTTCTGGCCGGGCTTCTGGCTCACGAGGAAGAAGTTGTCACCGTGATCGACATTGGCCGGAGCCTTCTGGGTCGGTACGGAGAGGACATAGCAGACCTTGCCGTTGCCCGACTGATAGCTATAGGCGCCCCAGGCATTGAACTGGCTGATCTGGCTCGGGGTCTGGGCGAGTGCCGAACCCGCCATCCCAATCATGAACACAGAAGCCGCGACGATCGATTTTCCAAGCATTGGTTTTTACCGGTTCTCTTTCGTTTGCTTCAAACTTGAATATCGGGATGCCGCCGTTCATCACGCCGTCCCGCTCAGTTGCCGATTAAAATGCCTTAATCTGGGTTACCAAACGGTGAAGTTTCGAAAGAAAACTTGAATGAGCAGCCAAGTCGCCCCGCCATCCCTTGGGGGAAGTTGAATTAAAAGAAAGCGGCGTCAGTAAGGCAGTCGGTTAGGGGAATAGGGGAATAGGGGAATAGGGTGCGAAGCGGATGGGGATAAGGCAAGCTGAATATTTGCCATGTTCCAAAATAATGTTCGCCTCCCTTACTCCCTTACTCCCTTATCAGCCAACGCCTGCTTCGCAGCCAGCCGGTGCGCGGGTGTGATGTGGGCGCGAACGGCGGTCAGCGCCGCCATCAGCACGGCAACGTCGTCCGTGAAGCCGATACCCGCCAGAATGTCTGGAATAGCGTCGAACGGCAGGACGAAATAGGCAAGTGCGGCCATCAGCGTCATGCGCACGCGGGCCGGCGTCCTCTGGTCGAGCGCGCAGTAATAGGCGGCGACCACCTCGTCCATGAACGGCACCATGCGACCGGCGCGGCGCGCGGCCTTCCAGAATCCGTTCTTCACCCGCTCGCTGCGCTTCTTGAATTCGCTCTCGCTGCCGGGTTCGAGGATTTCACCGATTCTGACGTCATCCATTCTCGTTCAACTCCTGTCGTCCTGATTCCGATCATCGAATGCAGGTTATGACCGGCTAAAAATGGGGAGTTTGCGCTGCCCTTGCAAGTCCGGGCGATTTCTCCGGTCCGATCCTGCAAGAACCATCAGCTACAACGCCCCCGTCAAATCCCCAAAATACAGATTCGACCGGATCGCTTTCACGCTGGAGCGATGCCGCATGAATGGAGGTTTTGATGCATTTGACCGGCTATGGGGAAAATTTCATCCGCAGCGACCGTTCAACACGGCTGTTTCGCGGCAACCAGCTGCTGGCCGCCGGAAGCGAGGACGACAATATCACCATCGATCTGTTCGAACCGGGGTGCTACGATGCCGCCGTCTATCTGCGCTTCCTCTTCGGCGCCGGAATCTCGCTCAACACGCTGCGCGGCACCTCCAGCCAGAACTGGATACCCATCCTGAATTTCCGGGCGGGCGAACAATGGAACGGCTATTCGGCGCTTCCTTATGGCAAGGCAATCGGTTTCTATGACGTTCAGGCGGGGCATGTTTTCCATGCCGCCATTTCGCTCGGAGACGTCTATATCCGCGGTGTCCACGGCGGCAAGCTCGGCCAGAACTGGCAGGATCGCATCAATCTGACCCGTGTTCTTCCCTATTCGAGCCGCAACCCCGAGGGCAGCTTCAATTATGATCGCCGGAAGATTTATGTATACATCTCAAAACTTTAAACTCAGACCAAGGCGTTCATCTTGCGTGCAAGCTTGATGTCGAGTTCGGTAATGCCGTTCTCGCTATGGGTCGAAAGCGTGACATCGACACGGTTATAGACATTGAACCATTCGGGGTGATGGTCGAGCTTTTCGGCGTGAAGCGCTGCGCGCACCATGAAGCCGAAGGCGGCGTTGAAATCCTTGAACCTGAAGCTTTTGGAAATCGCCTCGCGTCCGTCAACCTTCTGCCAGCCCTCAAGCTCCTTGAGCGCTTCGTTCAGTTCGTTTTCCGTCAGCCGGTTGCGTGCCATCGTCTTTCGCCTATGTTGCGGTTCCTCAGATAACATAACATGAGCGCGAGAGTTCCGTGACCCTATCCATAGCCGCACAAATGCCCGCCCCGGCCAGCATTCTTTTCATCTGCGCCGGCAATATCTGCCGGTCTCCGCTGGCCGAAGGCGTGATGGGGCAGGTGCTCGAAAAACGCGGCATCCGTCATGTGCTGGTCGATTCCGCCGGAACCAATGGCTACCATACCGGCGAGGAACCGGACGAACGCTCCATCAGCGTTGCGGCGCGTCATGGTCTCGATATTTCGGGGCAGCGCTGCCGCCAGCTCATCGCGGGTGATTTCAGCCGTTTCGACCTGATCCTCGGGATGGACCGCTACAATATGCGGATGATCGCCGGGCGGCAGCCCGCCAATGCAAGCGCGCATATCGGGCTTTTCACCGAGATTGCCGAAGGCCGCGCTGTTGAAATCCCCGACCCCTATTATGGCGGGACCGGGGATTTCGAAAAGGTCTACCGGATGGTTCTGGCGGCTTCCATCGCGCTTGCCGACCAGTTCTGGCCCGTGCGGGAAACGGCGACCAGAGGCCAGGCCTCTTCCACGATGTAGGGTCCGCCGCCAACCGAATCGCGCGACGACATCAGCACGAACCGTCCCACCTTGAAGGGCAGCGTCGCGAAGTTGCCGCGTGAGGACAGATAACGCGCCACATCGTCGATGCGGGCGTTTCTGAGCCGCGCCAGCGTCACATGCGGCGTGAACTTGCGCGGATCGGCTGGAATGTGAAGCCGCTGGCAGATACGTTCGATTTCCGCCTGCAATGCGTTGAGTTCAGGCGAGGGGGATACACCCGCATAGATGCTGTGCGGCTTTTTGGAGCCGAACGCATTGACACCCGAGAGGTTGAGCATGAATTCGGGCCGCCGCACGCGATCGAGCGCATTGGCAACCTCGTCGGCCACGTGGCCTTCCACATCTCCGATAAAACGCAGCGTTATGTGGTAGTTTTCGACATCAATCCAGCGTGCGCCGGGAAGACCGCCTCGCAACAACGAGAGCGAAAGCGCGGCATCACGCGGGATTTCGAGGGCAGTGAAAAGACGCGGCATAAGGCATCCTCCTCGAAGCGTTCCCTGTCAGAGCGCCTGCATCCGGCTGGATGCGTGAAAGACGCTCTAACCCAGAGTGTCAGTGCATCGTTCCATCGATGATTCGATATTTGCTGATGCAACTTGAGCGAATCAAAGTTTTATACCGGGGGCAAGCTGTTTATGCTCCCGGCGGGCGTCAGCCTCCCGATGTCCCCTTGTTTCGCATGTTCGTCAGGCTCTTTTCGACCGTGGGCATAAAGTTTGATACCATCGTTTCGACGCCTTTCTCATTGGGGTGTATTCCGTCCTCGAGCAAAAACTCCTTCTTCGTTGCTACCCCGTCGAGGAAAAACGGGTAGAGCGGCACGCCGTATTTCTGTGCCAGTCTCGGATAGATCGGGTTGAATTTTTGGGCATAGTCCTTGCCCATGTTGGGCGGGGCCATCATGCCGGCGAGAATGACCGAAATGCCGCGCTGCTTGAGGCGCGCCAGCATTTCGTCGAGGTTCTTTTCGGTAATGTCGGGCTCGATGCCGCGCAGCGCGTCATTGGCGCCCAGTTCAAGGATCACGAGATCGGTGCCGTCGGGAACAGACCAGTCGATGCGCGAAAGACCGCCCGTGGTGGTGTCGCCCGACACGCCCGCATTCTCGATCGAAACCTCGATGCCCTTGTCGTTGAGCGCCTTTTCGAGCTGCTGCGGAAACGCCGCATTGGACGGCAGCAGATAGCCCGCCATCAGGCTGTCGCCGAAGCCGACAATCCTGATCTGTGACAGTTGCTCGGTCGGCAATGCGTCTTCAAGGCCGGTCGGTTCTTCCTGCGCCTGCGCCGCAATGATGGGGCTTGCCGCCACAAAAGACGCAATCGCTGCAAAAATAGGGAGCCACGCGGGAATAGAGAGTTTGAAACGCATTGTCGAAAACCCATATTTGAGGGGCTGTGGGCAAATGGCCCGCCGGACTTCTCTTCAATAATTGGCGCAACATAGGTTCAAATTTGTGGCGCGCTGTTACTCATATAGGATAAAAACCGCGTGACGGAACAGGTTGTTGGCCCGATTATCGAACTTGAGAACGTTCATCTGACCCTTGGGCACGCCGCCTCGCAGGTGCATGTGCTGAAGGGCGTTTCGCTTCATATATCGCAAGGCCAGTCGGTCGGCATCGTCGGCCCGTCCGGTTCCGGCAAGTCCACGCTCTTGATGGTTCTGGCCGGTCTGGAACATGTCGATAACGGAACTGTGAAGATTGCGGGCGAGACGATCAGCCGTATGAGCGAAGATCAGGCGGCGGCTTTTCGTGGCGCCAATATCGGCATCGTGTTCCAGTCCTTCCATCTCATTCCCAATATGACGGCGCTTGAAAATGTCGCTGTGCCGCTGGAGCTTGCCGGTCGCCGCGATGCGTTCGAGGTGGCTGAGCGCGAATTGCGCGCCGTCGGTCTCGGCGAACGCCTCACCCATTACCCGTCCGAGCTTTCCGGCGGCGAGCAGCAGCGCGTGGCGATTGCCCGCGCGCTGGCGCCTTCGCCCAAAATCCTGATCGCTGACGAGCCGACCGGCAATCTCGACACCGCGACGGGTCGCCAGATTGCCGATCTCCTGTTTGCCAAGCAGCGCGAGAACGGGCTGACCATGGTGCTTGTCACGCATGATCCGGCGCTTGCGGCGCGCTGCGACATCGAAATTCCGGTGCGCTCGGGCCGGATCGAGGAGCCTGCGCAGGGCGGCTCCGTCCTCGAAACGCTGGCGGCTGGCGCATGAGTGCGGCCAGATCTTTCTCGCTCGCTCTCCGCTTTGCGCTGCGTGAAATGCGCGGCGGGCTTGCCGGTTTCTATATTTTCCTTGCCTGTATCGCGCTGGGCGTTGCGGCCATCGGCGGCGTCAATTCGGTGGCGCGCTCGGTCAGCACCGGCATTGCCTCGGAGGGCCAGACCATTCTCGGCGGCGATGTCAGCTTCGCGCTCAATCAGCGCGAGACAACGCCGGAAGAGCGCGCCTTCATCGACAAGCAGGGCAACGTCGCGGAAAGCGCCACCATGCGCTCCATGGCGCGCCTGCCCGATGGCTCCGACCAGTCGCTGGTCGAGGTGAAGGCGGTCGATGCCGCCTATCCGCTCTATGGTGAACTGAAGGTCCAGCCGCAGCAATCGCTGGTCGCTATGACCGGCGAGAAGGATGGCGTTTATGGCGCTGCCGTGACGCAGGATTTTCTGAACCGCATGGGCCTGCCGCTCGGCGCAAAAGTGCTGCTCGGTTCGCAAGCCTTTGAACTGCGCGGCCTGATTGAGAGCGAGCCGGACCTGCTGTCGTCCGGCTTCAATTTCGCGCCGCGCTTTCTGGTTTCGCTGGATGGCCTCAGGGCTTCCGGCCTCATTCAGCCCGGAAGCCTTGTCGACCATATCTACAAGGTTGCCTTGCCGGACGGCGCGACGGATGCGGCAATTGCCGAAGTGAGGCGGCAGGCCGCTGCCGATTTTCCTGATGCGGGCTGGAACATCCGCTCCCGCGCCAATGCCGCGCCAGCGCTTAGCGCCAATATCGAGCGCTTCTCGCAATTCCTGACGCTGGTGGGGCTGACGGCGCTGATCGTCGGCGGCGTCGGCGTCGCCAATGCGGTGCGCGCCTATCTCGACGGCAAACGCGGCGTGATCGCGACCTTCAAGTCGCTCGGCGCGCCCGCGCGTTTCGCCGTGCTGGTCTATCTCGTGCAGATCATGGTGATCGGCCTGATCGGCATCGCGCTCGGACTGATACTGGCGGCGATCATTCCCTATGCGGCAGCAATGGCGCTTGCCGATTATCTGCCCGTCGCCGGCGGCGGCGGTTTCTTTCCCGGCGCGCTGGCGCTTGCCGCCGTCTTCGGCCTCATCACCACGCTTGCCTTCGCCATCATCCCGCTCGGCCGCGCCCGCGATATTCCGGCGACGGCGCTTTTCCGCGAGCAGGGTTTCGAGCAGCGCGGCTTGCCGCGGCTCCTTTATCTCGCCCTTGCCGTTCTGCTGATTGCAGCGCTTGCGGGGCTCGCGCTTTACGTCGCCTATGACCGGCGCATCGCAGCCATCTTCATCGTCTCGGCCATTGCTGCCTTCGGCGTGCTGCGGCTGGTCGCAGACGGCATTCGCTGGCTTGCCCGCCGCATCCCGCGTGTGCGCTCGACCGCATTTCGGCTTGCGGTCGGCAATATCCATCGGCCCGGCGCGCTCACCCCTTCGGTGGTGCTGTCGCTCGGCCTTGGCCTGACGCTGATGGTGGCGATTGCGCTGATCGATGGCAATCTGCGCCGACAAGTGACCGAGAATATTCCGGCCCAAGCCCCGGATTTCTTCTTTGTCGATATCCAGAATCGTGACATCGGCGATTTCACCAAACTGGTGAGCGGCATCGTGCCCGACGGCAAGCTCACCTCCGGCCCGATGCTGCGCGGGCGTATCGTCGCCTTCAACGGCACCAATGTGCGTGATATGACCATTCCGCCGGAAGCTGCCTGGGTGCTGCGCGGCGATCGCGGCATAACTTTTTCCGATACGGTCCCTGAAAATTCGACGCTGAGCGAAGGCGAATGGTGGTCTCCCGGTTACAATGGTGAACCGCTGGTCTCGTTTGCGGAGCGCGAGGGCAAGGAACTGGGCCTGAAGCTCGGCGACACGGTGACGGTCAACGTGCTTGGCCGCAACATCACCGCGAAGATCGCAAGTTTCCGTCAGGTGCAGTGGGAAACGCTTGCGATGAACTTCGTCATGGTGTTTTCGCCCAATACCTTTGCCGGTGCGCCTGCGACATGGCTGGCGACGCTGACCATTCCCGACAGCCAGAAAAGCCTTGCGCCCGATGTGCTGCGGCAGGTCACGAAAACATGGCCCGCCGTCACCACGGTCAGCGTGACCGATGCGCTCAATGTCGCCAATGACCTGATCGGCCAGCTTGCGACCGCCATCCGCGCCGCGGCCTCCATTGCGCTCGCCGCTTCGGTTCTGGTGCTGGGCGGGGCGCTGGCGGCGGGCAACCGCGCCCGGGTGCATGATGCGGTGGTGCTGAAGACGCTCGGCGCCACGCGCGGCACGCTGATTACGGCCTATGTGCTTGAATATATGCTGCTCGGGCTTGCCACAGCCCTTTTTGCGCTTGCCGCCGGCAGCGTGGCGGGCTGGTATGTCGTGGTCGAAATCATGAAACTGAAAGCAAGCTTCCTGCCCGATGTCGCGCTGATGACGGTGGCCATAGCGCTGGTGCTGACGGTCGGTTTCGGCCTTGCGGGAACATGGCGCGTTCTCGGCCAGAAGCCCGCAAAGGTGCTGAGAACGATATGAATCATTTGTAATGTTGAAGCTTCCAATGAGGTAACCCCTTGGATCGCATGGATAATGCGGTTCGCTTTTCAAGCGCCACATCACGTTTTTTTACATCGGCTACTTGTACGAGAGGGGTGAAATCCCCATAATGTCCGGTAGGCATGCTGGGGTCCCGCCAGCGGCGCCTGGCGGCGGCTCGGCCTTTCTGGAGCGCCCCGACACCGGACGGGACATGGCAAAAGGATTTAAGTCATGGCTGACTTTCGCAATATTCAGGCGCAGCAGAGGCCGGTAGGCGGCGCTCGTGCCGATGCAGGCATCGACCAGGGCCTGCGCAGCTATATGCTCGGCGTCTATAACATGATGGCTATCGGCTTGGCCGTTACCGGCCTTGCCGCCTTTGCCGTTGCTGCACTCGCAACGACCACGGACCCGTCCGCAGCCGTCGCGCAGCTCGCCAACGGCAAGATGCTCACCGGCCTCGGCGTGGCGCTTTACACGTCCCCGCTTCGTTGGGTGGTGATGCTGGCGCCGCTCGCGGCAGTGTTCTTCCTGAGCTTCCGCATTGAACGTCTTTCGGTCTCGACCGCCAATGCCGTCTTCTGGGGCTATGCAGCTCTCGTCGGCCTGTCGCTGTCGTCGATCTTCCTGGTCTTCACCGGCCAGAGCGTCGTTCGCACCTTCTTCGTGACGGCTGCTTCCTTCGGCGCGCTGTCACTCTATGGTTACACGACCAAGCGCGACCTGTCCGCCATGGGCTCGTTCCTGATCATGGGCCTGTTCGGCCTGATCCTGGCGTCGGTCGTCAACATCTTCCTCGGCTCCACCGCGCTGCAATTTGCAATCTCGGTGATCGGCGTCCTGATCTTCGCAGGCCTCACCGCCTACGACACGCAGTCGATCAAGGAAATGTATTACGAAGGCGATGCTTCGGATACACAGGGCCGCAAGGTCGTGATGGGCGCGCTGCGTCTCTATCTCGACTTCATCAACATGTTCACCTTCCTGCTGCAGTTCATGGGCAACCGTGAATAGTCAGCCGAAGAGTGCTTGAACGAAAGGGCAGCGGAAACGCTGCCCTTTTTGCTTTTATCGCCGCAACTCCTGATGCATTGTGAGGACCCGTCCAAGATTTGTCTGGTTCCCCTCATGCCTGTCGTTCGCGATTTCCAGCCTGCCGATATCGAAACCATCACCACGATTTATACGGATGCCGTGCTGACCGGCGCCGGTTCCTATGAGATCGAGCCGCCGACCATGGATGAAATGGCAAAGCGGTTTTCGGCATTCGTTGAGCAGGGCTTTCCGATCCTCGTGGCGGAGGAGGAGGGCCGGATTCTCGGCTATGCCTATGCCAGCTATTTCCGCGTCAGGCCGGCCTATCGCTGGCTGGCGGAGGATTCGATCTATATCGCTCCCAATGCCAAGGGAAAGGGCGTCGGCAAGCTTTTGCTGCGCGAACTCATCGCGCGGATCTCTGCCTTGGGCTTCCGGCAATTGCTGGCGGTGATCGGTGACGGCGAACACAATATCGGTTCGGTCAGGCTGCATGAAAGCCTCGGCTTTACCCATTGCGGGCGCATCAAGGGTTCGGGCTTCAAGCACGGACGCTGGCTCGACACGGTGCTGATGCAGCTGCCGCTCAATGGAGGACGCTCAACGGAACCGGGAATGCCGCCGCTGTCCTCATCCTGAGCTTGTCGAAGGATCGAAGGGTCAGCTTTCCACGAGCTTGAGGCTCTTGTCGAACACGCGCAACACGCGCTCCAGCTCATGACCGCGCTTCATGATAAGCCCGCTTGCGGCGATGACCGAATAGGCGCCCTGTTTCTGTGCGAGTTTCGGATTCTTCTCGATGCGGAAAAGCGGCATTTCGCTCGCGCGGCGAAAGATGGAAAATACGGCGCGGTCGCCCAGATGATCGATGGCGTAGTCGCGCCACGCGCCGGAGGCGACCATGCGGCCATAGATATTCAGGATTTTGCCGAGTTCGTGCCGGTTGAAACTGACGGGGGCAGGTCGCGCGCGGTCGAGAGAAACGACCTTTGGCGAAGCAGACGAGGGAGAAGGGGACGCGGAATCCTCATTCGCTGCGCTTGACGTATCCATTTCCTTCCTTTCAGCCTTTTGCGGAGCCACCCGGAAACCGGACCGCTCAAAACAAACTGCGTGCAACCGGGATCGGTATCGGCAAGGCGGTGCAGCGAACCGGACCGGCGCATGACAACAGGGTGATGCTTTTGTGAAGCAATTTCAAGGGGCCGCTTCCGCGAACCTGTCTGGATCGCCGCTATGGGCGGAAAAAAATCCCCAATAAATAGGGACTAACTGTTGCGAGGGCTCATTCACGAAAAGAGAATGTGTGTTTGCAATGGTGATTGTTGGCCACATTTTCGCCTTGTCAGCTTCGCATTGCAGCCCGATTATGGCTTCAGCATCTACACGTTGCCTGAGACGGTTCGGTTCGGGCAAGTCCGACCCCAAGCCCCCCGCCCAAAGGACCTGCTCGGACCGAACCAACCTTTCCCGGCCTGGCTGTCAGCCCGGTTCGATGGCCGCTCCGCGAAGCCCGGCCGACGCTTTCACCCGCTGAACTCCCTTGAAAAAACGCCGCCAAAGCGCGCCCTGCTGCGTTCAGCAACCGGCTGCCTACAGGCTTACAGGCTTCTTCTGCTTGAAGATGGCTGCGCCATGGATGGGGCCGAGAGAGTTGTCGTCGCGGGTTTCCTGCAGCACCACGGCGCAGCCCGAAACGTCCTTGCGTTTCAGTTCGGAAGCCGGGATTTCGATTTTCAACGGCTTGCCGTCCCACATGCTGATCGTATCGATATCGCTGACCGTATTGCGATAAGTGACGGCTTCACCGGCATTTTCGCCCTCCGTGATCGGGATCGTCACCGAATCGCGGAAATAGAACAGGACGACGTGAACGGGCGCATGGGGCTTCTCGCTTGCGCCGATATCGATGGACAGGCGCCCGTCATCGAGCTGCGTGATCGAAACCGGCACATCCAGCTTGCTGGCCGCGATGTGGGTCTTGATGGCCTCGCTGTCGCGGCCATTCACTTCGGCAGTGCCGTTGATGACGGCCTGCGGCGTATAGATCATGCGGGCATTGAAGGAATTACGATAGGCGTTCTGCCGGTCGGTATTTTCCTGACTGGCAAGCGTGTCGCGCCAGCCCATATAATCCCAGTAATTGACGTGGAATGACAGCGCCAGAACATTGGGGTCGTCGGCATATTTGGCGAGGTTGCGGTCGGCCTGCGGACAGGATTTGCAGCCCTGGCTGGTGTAAAGCTCCAGAACGGCCGTCTTCTTGTCGCTGTCCTGCGCCTTGGCCTGCCCCTGCATGGAGATGCAGCCGGTGAATGCCAGCCCCAGAACGGCACAGATGCTACGCCAGCCGGGCAGATGCTCGCCTGCAAGCCATGGACCTGTCCCGCAGAAGGGGGCGTGGAGTATCACTTCGTTTCATCCCGCAATAATTGTCACTGACATCTATTATGTAAGAAGTCTTGCAATCAATAGGAATTCACGTTGCGGTGAGAGCCTCATTCCTCGTGTCTGATCCGCAACAAAAAGCCGCCGGAAAAAATCCGGCGGCTTCGATTTTCAAACTGGTGCCGTTCAAGCGGCCAGATCGCGCAGAACGGTCTGCAGAATGCCGCCGTTCTTCATGTAGTCCAGCTCGTCCAGCGTATCGATGCGGCAGATGAGCGGAACCTTCTTCACCGTGCCGTCGGCATAGGTGATGGAGGCTTCGACCTTCTGGCGCGGACGCACATCGGCGAGGCCTTCGATGGTGACGATTTCGTCGCCCTTGAGGCCCAGCGTCTGCCAGCTCGTGCCTTCCTCGAAGACGAAAGGCACAATGCCCATGCCGACGAGGTTGGAGCGGTGGATACGCTCGAACGACTGCGCGATCACGGCCTTGACGCCCAGCAGGTTCGTGCCCTTGGCAGCCCAGTCACGCGAAGAACCGTTGCCGTATTCGACGCCTGCGAAGACGACGAGCGGCACGCCCTCGGCCTTGTACTGCATGGCAGCATCGTAGATCGAGGTTTCTTCCTTCGACGGATAGTGGATGGTGTAGCCGCCTTCACGTCCGTTTTCACCCAGCATGTGGTTGCGGATGCGGATATTTGCGAAGGTGCCGCGCATCATCACTTCATGGTTGCCGCGACGCGTGCCGTACTGGTTGAAGTCGGCGACGCCGACGCCATGGTCGAGCAGATACTTGCCAGCAGGCGACTGCGCCTTGATCGAACCGGCAGGCGAAATGTGGTCGGTGGTGATCTTGTCGCCGAAGAGGCCCAGAATGCGGGCGCCCTTGACGTCGCCGATCGTGCCGGCTGACTTGCCCATGCCGACGAAGTAAGGCGGGTTCTGCACATAGGTCGAATTGTCGTCCCATGCATAGGTCTGGCCTGCGGGAACCTGCACGGCCTGCCAGTTTTCGTCGCCCTTGAACACGTCCGCATATTTTTCCGAGAAAATCTTGCGCGTCACGTTCTTGGCGATGAAGTCCTGGATTTCCTGCGAAGAAGGCCAGATGTCGCGGAGATAGACCGGGTCGCCGTTCTGGTCTTCGCCGAGCGGCTCCTTGGTCAGGTCCTTGGTGACCGTACCGGCAAGAGCGTGGGCGACGACGAGCGGCGGCGAGGCGAGGTAGTTAGCCTGAACGTCCGGCGAAACGCGGCCTTCGAAGTTACGGTTGCCGGACAGGACGGCAGCCGCGATCAGGCCCTTTTCGTTGATCGTCTTGGAGATCGGAGCCGGCAGCGGACCGGAATTGCCGATGCAGGTCGTGCAGCCGAAGCCGACGAGGTTGAAGCCGAGCGCATCGAGATCCTTCTGGAGGCCAGCGGATTCGAGATAGGCGGCGACAACCTGCGAACCGGGCGCGAGCGAGGTCTTGACCCATGGCTTGGTCTTCAGGCCCTTGGCGACCGCATTGCGGGCCAGAAGGCCAGCGGCGATCAGCACGCTCGGGTTCGAGGTGTTGGTGCAGGACGTGATGGCGGCAATCACGACATCGCCATGGCCGAGATCGTAGTCCTCGCCCTCAACGGCATAACGCGTGGCCTGGCCGGAGGTCTTCTTGTACTCGTTTTCAAGCGAGGTGGCGAAACCGGAGCCGATGTTTTCCAGCGGAATGCGGCCTTCCGGACGCTTCGGGCCGGCCATCGACGGAACGACGTCGCCCATGTCGAGTTCGAGAATGTCGGTGAAGACCGGATCGGCCGCACCCTTTTCACGCCACATGCCCTGCGCGCGGCAATAGGCTTCGACCAGTTCGATGCGATGCTCGTCGCGGCCAGTGGTGTTCATGTAGTTGAGCGTTTCGCGGTCGACGGGGAAGAAGCCGCAAGTCGCGCCATATTCCGGGCCCATATTGGCGATGGTCGCACGGTCGGCCAGCGTCATGTTTTCGAGGCCCTCGCCGAAGAATTCGACGAACTTGCCGACAACGCCCTTCTTGCGCAGCATCTGCGTGACGGTGAGCACGAGGTCGGTCGCGGTCACGCCTTCCTTGATCTTGCCGGTCAGGCGGAAGCCGACGACTTCCGGCAGCAGCATGGAAACCGGCTGGCCGAGCATGGCCGCTTCAGCTTCGATGCCGCCGACGCCCCAGCCCAGAACGCCAAGGCCGTTGACCATGGTGGTGTGGCTGTCGGTGCCGACGCAGGTGTCGGGATAAGCGACGGTCGCGCCGTCTTCTTCCTTGGTCCAGACGGCCTGGGCCAGATATTCAAGGTTCACCTGATGGCAGATGCCGGTGCCCGGAGGAACGACGCGGAAATTCTTGAACGCCTGCTGGCCCCACTTGAGGAAGCGATAGCGCTCGCCATTGCGCTGGTATTCGAGGTCCACATTGGCCTTGAACGCGCTTGGATTGCCGAATTCATCGACGATGACCGAGTGGTCGATGACCAGATCGACGGGAACCAGCGGATTGATCTTTTCCGGATCGCCGCCGAGCGCCTTGATGCCGTCGCGCATGGCTGCAAGGTCAACGACGGCTGGAACGCCGGTGAAGTCCTGCATCAGCACGCGCGCCGGGCGATAGGCGATTTCCGCGCCCGCGGAACCGCGGTCGTTCAGCCACTTGGCAACAGCTTCGATGTCCGACTTCTTGACGGAGCGGTCGTCCTCGAAGCGGAGCAGGTTCTCAAGCAGAACCTTCATGGAGAATGGAAGCTTGGAAATGCCTTCGAGGCCATTCTTTTCGGCTTCGGTCAGGCTGTAATAGACGTAATCCTTGCCCCCGACGGTGAGGGTCTTGCGGCATTTAAAGCTGTCGATGTGCGACACTGCGTTCGTCCTTATGCTGCTGGCCGGAAAACCAGGACGAACGCCTAGGCTAGCGTTTCAAGGACGCGCCAAGGTGCGGGTGCAGTCATTTCCGCTGTCCGTCCCGAAGCCTGCGTCCATAAGGGCAACAGGTTGAGATCGGCCAAAAATGGTTTCCACGCCGACCGCTGGCGTGGTAGCCCTCATATAGAGAGTTTTCTAAAACGATTCCAGACAGAATATCGTGAATTCGGCCCCTTGCGGCGAAATGTTGCGATGCCTTTGCGTAGATCTTCCGGGCTTCCGGTTCTATTGGTCTGGCGCTTATCCATTGGGGCTTAGAGGGTATAAAATGCGGCTGGAAGCCGAAAATCTTGCGGGCGAAAGGGGCTGCGAAACGATTTTCGCGGGCCTTTCTTTTGCGCTCGGTGACGGCGAGGCGCTGGTGGTGACCGGCCCCAACGGCTCCGGCAAGTCCACGCTTTTGCGAATCATCTGCGGCCTGCTTGCACCGCAAGCGGGGCGGGTGGAACTCACCGACGGCGGCGTGGCCGTGCCGGTGCGCGCCGCCTGCCATTATCTCGGCCACCAGAATGCGATGAAGCCCGCGCTCAGCGTGCGCGAAAACCTGTCCTTCTGGCAGAATTTCAACGGTGCTGCGCAGATGGAGATCGATGAAGCGCTGGAGGCGGTGGACCTTCCCGGCGTGGAGCATCTGCCGTTCGGCTATCTGTCGACGGGGCAGAAGCGCCGTGCTTCCATCGCCAGGCTTCTGGTCAGCCACCGCCCGCTCTGGATCGTCGACGAGCCGACCGCCGGTCTCGACAAGGCGTCGGAAAACCGCTTTGCGGAAATCATGCGCACACATATGCGCGAGGGCGGCATGATCGTCGCCGCAACGCATATTCCGCTGGGACTGGAATCCGTATCCTCGCTCGACATGGCCACCTATTCGCTTGAGGTCGCCTGATGATAGCGCTTTTCCTCAGAGACTTGCGCCTCAGTTTCCGCGCCGGTGGCGGCGCGCTGATCGGCATATTGTTCTTCCTCGCGGTCATTGCCGTCATGCCCTTCGGCGTCGGGCCCGACCTCAACCTTCTGGCGCGCATCGGTCCCGCCATGCTGTGGATCGGCGCGCTGCTGGCAACGCTTCTGGGGCTCGACCGGCTGTTTCAGGCCGACCGCGAGGACGGTTCGCTCGACCTTTTGCTGATCGGCGCCGACAGCCACATGCTTCCCTTCACGGTTTTCGTGAAATGCGTGGCGCATTGGGTGGCAAGCGTGCTGCCTCTGGTGATCGCATCGCCGATGCTGGGCCTTTTCATGAACATGGATGCACCGGCAATCGGCGCGACATCGCTGACGCTTCTGGTGGGAACGCCGGCCATCGCCTTTATCGGCGCGGTGGGGGCGGCGCTTGCCGTGGCGCTGCCGCGCGGCGGGCTGCTGGTGTCGGTGATCGTTCTGCCGCTCACCATTCCGGTGCTCATTTTCGGTGTATCAGCTTCGCACGGAGCGACGGTAGACAATGCGCCTTTTCTTGCGCCATTCCTCATTCTTGCTGCACTCACCCTGTTCTTTGCCGTCCTCGGGCCGCTCGCTGCAAGCGCGGCGCTCAAAAGTTCGACCGATTGACGCAGTTGATTGCGGTCAATTGAACGGCACAGGGGGGACAGGTAAATAGAGGCCATGGAAAAAGACATGACCAAAGACGCGGTTAAAACCACGAGCTGGCTCGATCTGGCCAACCCCACGCGGTTCCTTGCCTTTGCGGGCAAGGTGCTGCCATGGCTGGCCGGGCTTTCGGCGCTGCTATTGGCCGTTGGGCTCTATATGGTTTTCTTCCTTTCGCCGGAGGATTACCAGCAGGGCATGACGGTCCGCATCATGTATATCCATGTGCCTTTCGCATGGCTTTCCATGATGTGCTACTCGATCATGGCGGTTTCGGCGCTGGGCACGCTGGTCTGGCGGCATCCGCTGGCCGATGTGTCGATCCGCGCCGCCGCGCCGCTCGGCGCCGTCTTCACCGCGCTTGCGCTGGCCACCGGCTCGCTCTGGGGCAAGCCGATGTGGGGCACATGGTGGGTGTGGGATGCGCGGCTGACCTCGGTTTTCGTGCTGTTCCTGATGTATCTCGGCATTATCGCGCTGTCGCGCGCCATGGACGATCCGGCAAAGAGCGCCAAGCCGGTGGCCGTGCTCACGCTGGTCGGCTTCATCAACATCCCGATCATCAAATTTTCGGTCGACTGGTGGAACACGCTGCACCAGCCAGCTTCGGTGTTCCGCATGGACGGCCCGACCATCGATGCATCCATGCTGCGCCCGCTTTTCGTGATGGCCATCGGCTTCTCGCTTCTGTTCTTCACGCTGCACATGATGGCCATGCGCAATGAAATCTGGCGTCGCCGCGTGGCGTCGATGAAGAAACTTGCGGCCCGCAATGCAGATCGCAATCTCAAGGCACAGAAAGGCGCAGCATGAACCATCTTGGCTTCGTTCTCGCCTCCTATGGCATCACGCTTGCCGCGCTTGCCGTCACCATCGGCTGGATATTGCTCGATCAGCGCATCCAGAAAAACGAATTGAAGCGGCTTGAAGCGCAGGGCGTGCGCCGCCGTTCCGCAAAATCCCCCGGTAAGGCACAATGAGTGATACGACCGAAAAACCCGCCGCGCCGAAAAAGCGTGCCACATGGGTTGCCCTGCTGCCGCTGGCGATTTTCGTCGGGCTGGCGGCGGTGTTCGCGGTGCAGCTTCTGTCGGGCAAGGACAATACGACGATACCGTCCGCGCTGATCGGCAAGCAGGCTCCGCAGACGAACCTGCCGCCTGTCGAAGGTCTGGTGCGCGATGGCGTGCCTGTTCCGGGCCTCAACAGCGAAGATTTTAAGGGCAAGCTGACGCTGGTGAATGTCTGGGGATCATGGTGCGTCCCCTGCCGTCAGGAACACCCGTTGTTGATGGAAATCGCCAAGGACGCGCGCATCCGCGTGGTTGGCCTCAATTACAAGGACCAGCCGGAAAATGCGCGCCGCTTCCTCGGCGACCTCGGCAATCCCTTTGCCGCCGTCGGCGCCGACCGCGCCGGACGCTCAGCCATCGAATGGGGCGTCTACGGCGTGCCCGAAACCTTCCTCGTTGATGAGACAGGCAAAATCGTCTACAAACATGTCGGGCCGTTTACGCCGGAGTCAGTGAAGAACGATCTGATGCCTGCGGTGGAGAAGGTGCTTCGGAAATAGTATTGGAGATATTATTCTTGGATTGATGATCTGAGGTCCTGTTGTAGCTTTTCTAGAGCATGTCTCCCAAAAGCGGGAACCGGTTTTTGGGGTAAAGACGTGCCTGAAAACAAATAGATAGAGCATTTCGAATGATTCAGGAAAAACAGGAAATGCTCTAAGTATCCTGTCTCTTATTACAGTTTAATAATTGTAAAATTAGCATAATATTTTTTTATTAACTTAAATTTTGGGGATAGAATGGAATTTTCAACTAAAAGTATATTGTTTTTGTTCTTTTTTGCTTTGGCTGGCATGTCTTATGGTGAGGCAAAAGAGGGTGGTTATTTCCCGCCAAACAACCATGGAAATTATATTAATATTAGTTATGACGCAAATGTAATGCCGGATGACAACAACGGCGGCGTGATTAATATTTATAGTTCTTTTACTTTTAATAAAATTAAAGAGTCTCCTCGTGGTACGAAGTTTGTCGCTACGCAGTTTGATTTGCTAAAATTACTGGGCGGCGATGTCGGGGTTATGTACATAGGAGTTAACCCGACTCAGCTTTCGCAAGGATATCCTGGGCAAGCGCATTTTTCATACTTTGGGAAAGATGGAGTTGGAAAAAGCGATACTTGTAGCAAAGGTGCGGACGCGGAAGAGGGTGTTACTTGCGCAATAGATCTTCCTACGCATGAAGGCTATACATACAAGCTAAATGCAAAGATTATAAGCGGAGGTCAGTATCATATTGTTGTTGCAGGTACGGTTGAAGTGTCTGATGGAGACGGAAAAATTATCGATAATAAAGAAATCGGAACAATAGAGGTTGCTCAAGGGGCTGCGTATTTTAAGAACATGATTTCATGGGTGGAAGGAACAGATGATCCGTGTGATCAAGTTTCTACTACAGATATCACGTTTTATCCACTTCACGTAGTGGGTGTTTACGAGGCCAAAAAGTATGATCTTCCATTTGGTGATCCCGTTGACAATGCATGCGGGGTAAGAACCTGGCCAGCGCCTGATGGTATTGGAACAACTATGGAATATCCTGCGAGCCAATAACATATCTGAAAAAGGGCCTTAAGGCCCTTCAGACCGCTGACAAACCCATCGATATTTTCGACGGGTTTTGTTCTGGGAAGTATGCTGTTTTGGGCGGCAGAGTTTTGACGCAGATTGAGAAGGGTGTATCCGGCTCATGCGCTGACCGGTT
>Ga0182741_1000968_pt1 | contig 40258 bp, 32 predicted proteins | sample eDN5th37CBELigOP_FD_128874 | JGI IMG/M metagenome (GOLD analysis project Ga0182741, IMG submission 128874) | Enriched Organic Plus compost microbial communities from Emeryville, California, USA - eDNA 5th pass 37_C BE-Lig OP (version 2) (version 2) ... | reverse complement strand
CGCGTCCGCACCCGCTTCGGCCGGCATCTCCCCCCGTACTAACCCCAATCCAAACCAATTGACGCTTAAACGAATGGCTCTATAAGATTCGTTCTGCGCTGGCGGGCATTGCCCGCCATGCTCGTCAAAAGGGGTTGGGTCTATCGTGAAGTCGAAGTCCTGCGAAGCCGTTTTTTGTATCGCCGCGCGCATGCCGCGCCGTGCCCCTGTCCGCTTTTCGTCGTAAGCAGCAATGCCATGCCCCGGCTCCAAACAGGGGCCCGGGCCCTATCCACTTCTGTCGCGCGCATCCGCGCATCATGGAGCACAGGGCTATGCGTACTACCCGATTCTTCAAACAAGCGGCGCTGGCGGCAACGCTGGCCGCCTCGCTGGCATTCAGCGGCGCGGCGGCGGCCAAGACCTTTCACTGGTCCTATCAGGGCGATGCCACGTCCATGGACCCCATGGCCCTGAACGAAACCTTCACGCTGGGTTTCCAGGGCAACATCTACGAAACGCTCGCCGGCTACGACGGCAACCTCAAGCTGGTGCCGCTGCTGGCCGAAAGCTGGGAAAACCCCGAGCCCACGAAATGGGTCTTCAAGCTGCGCAAGGGCGTGAAGTTCCACGACGGCTCCCCCTTCACCGCGGACGACGTCATCTTCTCCTGGAAGCGCAGCCTCACGCCCGGCTCCGACATGAAGGGCTACGGCGCCAAGGCCTCGGACATCAAGAAGATCGACGACTACACCATCGAGGTCACCACCCCCACGCCCAACCCCATCCTGCCGCGCGAATGGGTGTTTCTCTACATCATGAGCAAATCGTGGTCCGAGAAGCACAACACCACCGAGGCCACCAACGTCAAGGGCGACAACCAGGGCAACTACGCCAACCTGCACGCCAACGGCACGGGCCCGTTCATGCTGGTGGAGCGCCAGCCCGACGTAAAGACGGTGCTCAAGCGCTTCGACGGCTACTGGGACAAGAACATCAAGACCAACATCGATGAGGTGATCTTCCAGCCCATCACGCAGGAAGCCACCCGCGTGGCCGCGCTGATCTCCGGCGAAATGGATGTGGTGCAGCCCGTGCCCGTGCAGGATTGGAAGCGGCTGGAAGACGCCAAGGGCGTCAAGCCCCTGACCGCGCCCGAGGCGCGCGCCATCTTCATCGGCATGGACCAGAGCCGCGACGAACTGCTGTTCTCGGACGTCAAGGGCAAGAATCCCTTCAAGGACCCCAAGGTGCGCGAGGCGGTGGTGCTGGCGGTGGACACCAAGGCCATCAACGAGAAGATCATGCGCGGCGCGGCCAAGCCGCTGGGCTCGCTGATCGCCACGTCCATCAACGGCTATGATCCGTCCTTCGGCGAGCCCTACAAGCCCGATCCCGCCCGCGCCAAGAAGCTTCTTGCCGAGGCCGGCTATCCGAAGGGCTTCTCCGTCACCATGGACTGCCCCAACGACCGCTACGTCAACGACGAGAAGGTCTGCCAGGCCGTGGCCGGCATGCTGGCCCGCGTGGGCATCAAGATCAACCTGCTCGCGCAGACCAAGTCCAAGTACTTCGGCAAGATCCTGCTGCAGGCGGGCAACCAGACCAGCATGTACATGCTGGGATGGACGCCGAGCTCCACCGACGCGCACAACTCGCTCCTGAACCTCGCCGCCTGCCGCGACGCCAAGACCGCGGCCGGGCAGTTCAACCTGGGCGGCTATTGCAACAAGAAGGTCGACGAGCTCACCGCCAAGATCGGCGTGGAAACCGACCAGGCCAAGCGCAACGAGATGATCAAGGAAGCCTTCGGCATCGTGCGCGCGGACTACGGCTACCTGCCGCTGCACCAGCAGCCCATGTCCTGGGGCGTGAAGGAAGGCATCCAGGTCATCCAGCGCGCCGACGACGTGCTCGACCTGCGCAACGTCGTCATGCCCTAGCGGCATGCCTCGCCCGGCGCGGGCCCGCCGCCCGCGCCGGTTTTCCGCCGGCCCCCGTCCGGCCTGGGAACGGCGCCCCCGACGCGGCGCCGGTCGCGCCTCCCGCGGGAGGCAAGAAAACTTGGGGCGTCCCGGTGTTTTCTTGAGAGGGCACCCGCACATGCTTTCCTTCATTGCCAACCGGCTGTTCCAGGCGCTGCTCGTCATGCTGACCGTGGCGCTCATTGCCTTTTCCATGTTCCGCTACGTGGGCGACCCCGTCGCGAGCATGGTGGGCCAGGACACCACGCCCGAGCAGCGCGAACAATTGCGCGAGCAGCTCGGCTTGAACGACCCGTTCGTGGTGCAGTACGCGCATTTCGTGGCGAACGCCGCGCGCGGCGATTTCGGCATTTCGTACCGCCATCGCCGTCCCGTGAGCGAGCTCATCGAAGAACGCCTGCCCGCCACGCTGGAGCTTTCCATCGTCTCGGCCGTGATGGCGCTGGCGCTGGGCATTCCCATGGGCATCTACACCGCGCTCAGGCGGCGCGGCGTGCTGTCCAAGGCCTTCATGGCGCTGTCGCTGGCCGGGATCTCGCTGCCGACCTTTCTCATCGGCATCCTGCTCATCCTCTTTTTCGGCGTGCAGCTGCGCTGGCTGCCCAGCTTCGGGCGCGGCGACGTGGTCAGCCTGGGCTGGTGGACCACCGGGCTGCTCACCAAGTCGGGGCTGCTCGCGCTCATCATGCCGGCCATCACGCTGGCGCTTTTCCAGATGACGCTCATCATGCGGCTGGTGCGCGCCGAAATGCTGGAAGTGCTGCGGGCGGATTTCATCAAGTTCGCGCGCGCGCGGGGCCTGCCCGAGCGGCTCATCAATTTCCGCCATGCGCTCAAGAACACCATGGTGCCGGTCATCACCATCACGGGGCTGCAGCTCGGCTCCATCATCGCCTTCGCCATCATCACCGAAACCGTATTCCAGTGGCCCGGCATGGGGCTGCTCTTCATCCAGGCGGTGAGCATGGTGGACATTCCCGTAATGGCGGCCTACCTGGTGCTCATCGCGTTCATGTTCGTGGTCATCAACCTGATCGTGGACCTCCTGTACTTCGCCGTCGATCCGCGGCTGCGCGTGCGGAGCAAATAGGCCGGACGGCAAAGGACTCCCCATGAACACCCGCATCGCCCCGTTTTTCGCGCGCGCCGCCGACAGCGACCTGTGGCACAGCTTCAAGCGCACGCCCGGCGCCGTCATCGCCGCCATCGTCACGCTGGCCATCGTCCTGGGCGCGGTGTTCGCGCCCGTGGTCGCGCCGCACAACCCCTTCGACCTGGCCTCCCTGAACATCATGGACGCCAATACGCCGCCCTCGTGGGAAGAAGGCGGCAGCCCGGACTTCCTGCTCGGCACCGACGACCAGGGACGCGACATTCTTTCCGCGGTGCTGTATGGCTCGCGCGTGTCGCTGCTGGTGGGCTTCGCGTCGGTGCTCTTCTCCATGGTGCTGGGAGTGTCGCTGGGCCTCGTCAGCGGCTATGCGGGCGGCCGCCTGGACAGCTTCATCATGCGCGTGGCGGACGTGCAGCTTTCGTTCCCGGCCATTCTCGTGGCCCTGCTGATCGACGGCGTGGCGCGCGGCATCCTGCCGCGCGACATGCATGACGAGCTGGCCCTCTACGTGCTCATTTTCGCCATCGGCATTTCCGGCTGGGTGCAGTACGCGCGCACGGTGCGCGGCTCCACGCTGGTGGAGCGCAACAAGGAATACGTGCAGGCGGCCCGGCTCATCGGCATCGGCCCCTTCACCATCCTGCGCCGCCACATTTTGCCCAACGTCATGGGGCCGGTGCTGGTCATCGCCACCATCCACCTGGCCGTCGCCATCATCACCGAGGCCACGCTGTCCTTCCTCGGCGTGGGCGTGCCGCCCACCGCGCCGTCGCTGGGCACGCTGATCCGCATCGGCAACAGCTATCTGTTCTCGGGCATGTGGTGGATCTCGATCTTTCCCGGCATCGCGCTGGTGGCGCTGGTGCTGTCGGTGAACCTGCTGGGCGACTGGCTGCGCGACGCGCTCAACCCCAAGCTGCGCTGAGGAAGCCATGGCCCTGCTCAACATAGACGACATCCGCATCGAGTTCCCCAGCCGGCGCGGCACGCTGGTGGCGGTGGACGGCGTGTCCCTGGCCCTGGAAAAAGGCGAGATCCTGGGTGTGGTGGGCGAGTCCGGCGCCGGCAAGTCCACCATCGGCAATGCCGTGATCGGGCTGCTGGAGTCTCCCGGCCGGCTGGCGGGCGGCCAGGTAAGGCTGGACGGCGAGCGCATCGACGCGCTGGACGACGCGCAGAAGCGCAAAGTGCGCGGACGCCGCATCGGCATGATCTTCCAGGATCCGCTCACCTCGCTCGATCCGCTGCAGACGGTGGAAAGCCAGCTCGTCGAGACCATGCAGGCGCACCTGCGCCTTTCCCCGGCCGAGGCCCGCAAGCGCGCCGTGCAATTGCTGACGCAGGTCGGCATCGACAACCCGGAGCTGCGCGTCAAGCAGTATCCGCACCAGTTCTCCGGCGGCATGCGCCAGCGGGTCGTGATCGCGCTGGCGCTGTGCTGCGAGCCCGAGGTCATCATCGCCGACGAGCCCACCACGGCGCTGGACGTCTCCATCCAGGCGCAGATCCTCGACCTGCTGCGCCGCCTGTGCCGCGAAGAACAGGTGGGCATGATCATCATCACGCACGACATGGGCGTGATCGCCGACGTGACCGACCGCGTCGCCGTGCTCTACCGCGGCAAGCTGGTGGAGCAGGGCCCCACCGCCAAGATCCTGGGCAACCCCGACCATCCCTACACCCGCAGCCTGATCTCGGCAGTGCCGCGCCCCGACATCAAGCTCAAGCGGTTTCCGCTGGTGACCTACATCGAGGACGCCCGCGAGCCCGCACGCACGCTGGACATCTCCACCCACTGGCTGGGCCGGCGGCGCGACTTCGGCGCCTCCAGCGGCGGGCCGCTGCTGCAGGTGCGCGACCTGAGCATGCGCTTCGTGCTCAAGAGCGCGTTCTTCAAGCGCAACGAGCGCGCGCTGGACGCGGTCAAGCGCGTCAGCTTCGACATCGGCGAGGGCGAGGTGTTCGGCCTGGTGGGCGAATCCGGTTCGGGCAAGTCCACCGTGGCCCGCCTGATCTCCGGCCTGTACACGCCGACCGGCGGCAGCGTGTCGTTCGGCGCAGCCGAGCTCACGGCGCTCAAGGGCGAGAAGCAGCTCAACCCCTTCCGCCGGCAGATCCAGATGATCTTCCAGGATCCGTTCTCGTCGCTGAATCCGCGCATGCGCGTGCTGGACATCGTGGCCGAACCGATCCGTTTCCACCGGCTGTGCGCCACCGACGCCGAGACGCGGCAGGTGGTCGCCGACCTGCTGGACGTCGTGGGCCTGGGCGGGCGCGCCGCCGAACGCTATCCGCACGAATTCTCGGGCGGGCAGCGCCAGCGCATCTGCATTGCGCGCGCGCTGGCCACGCGGCCGCGCTTCCTCATCTGCGACGAGCCCACCTCGGCGCTGGACGTCTCCATCCAGGCGCAGATCCTGAACCTGCTGAAAGACCTGCAGGAGCAACTCGGCCTGACCATGCTTTTCATCAGCCATGACCTGCCCGTGATACGGCAGATGTGCGACAGGGTGGGCGTGATGCGCCATGGCGAGCTGCTGGAGGTGGCCGCCACCGAAGACCTGTTCGAGCGGCCCCAGCACGCCTACAGCCGGCACCTGCTCGGCCTGATGCCGCGGCTGCAGGCCATGTCCCGCGAGGGACTGGAAGTGGAACACACTGAAAGGAGCGGAACATGAAGCGCGAGCAACGGATTCTCTTCGTGGGCGGCAAGGTATTCGACGGACTGGGCCGCACCCTGCCGGGCCATGGGGTGCTGGTGGACGGCGGGCGCATCGCGCGTGTGGCGCCGGCCGCGGAATTCTCCGGCTACGCAGGCCGCAAGGTCGACACGGCCGGCATGACGCTCATGCCCAGCCTGGGCGACTGCCACGTGCACCTGGTCTACACCGGCGCGGCCGACCCGCACGCGCAGATGAACAAGCAGGGCCCGGCGCAGATCACGCTCACCGCGCTGGAGAACGCGCAGGCGGCGCTGCGCGGCGGCATTACCGCGGTGCGCGACTGCGGCGGCAAGGACTACCTGGAATTCGGCGTGCGCGACGCCATCGCGCGCGGCGTCTTTCCCGGCCCCACCATCCGCGCCTCCGGCCGCATCATCTGCATGACGGGCGGCCACGGCAACCGCATCGGCCGTGTGGCCGACGGCTGCGACGACGTGGTGAAGGCCGTGCGCGAACAGGTGCACGCCGGCTGCGATCTGGTGAAGATCATGGCCACGGGCGGGGTCATGACGCCGGGCGTGAACCCCATGGACGCCCATTACAGCTTCGAGGAAATGAAGGCCGGCGTGCACGAAGCCAAGCGCTTTCGCAAGAGCACGGCCAGCCATGCGCAGGGCACCGAGGGTATCCTCAACGCGGTGCGCGCCGGCATCGATTCCATCGAGCACGGCATCTTCATGGACGACGCCTGTCTGCGCGAGATGCTGGAAAGCCAGACCTACCTGGTGCCCACCATCGCGGCGGTGCGCAACATCATCGCCAACGCCGACAACGGCATCCCGGCCTACGCGGTGGAAAAGGCGCGCGCGGTGGAACAGCGCCACCGCGAGTCCTTCCAGATGTACTACCGGGCGGGCGGCCGCATCGCGCTGGGCACCGACGCGGGCACGCCGTTCAACCTGCACGGCGAGAACGCCATGGAGCTGGCGTACATGGTGGAGTTCGGCATGACGCCGGTGGATGCCCTCATCGCGGGAACCTCGCGTGCGCACGACCTGATGGGACTGGACGGACACGGGTCGGTGGCCGAAGGCAACCACGCCGACCTGCTGCTGGTGCAGGGCGACCCCGCCGAAGACATCATGAAAGCGGCCGACAAGCGCTTTCACGTGGCGGTGCTGCGCGGCGGCGAACTGGCCGCCGGCGAGCTGCCGGCCTGAACGGGCCGGCCCGGCGTGGAGCGCCCTGGCATGGGGGCCGCCCCCGCCGCCTTCCTCAGCGGCCGCCGGCCGCGGCGCCGCTCAACGCCATCATGAGGAACTGCTCCACCGGCATTTTCTTGCCGTTGAAGTCCACCTGGCCGTCGGCGTAGCTGAGCGTGGATACGATGTTGTCGTTTTCGAGCTTGGCCACGCCCATGGCGCCGGCCATGGTGCCCAGCATCTCGGCCTGACCCTTGGCGGTGCTGAGCGCGCGCTCGGCCGGCACGCCCTGCAGCTGGGCCTGCGTGGACAGCAGGTCGGCCATATTGGCCTTGGACAGCACCAGCTTCGCGTCCAGCTTGTGGATGACCTGCATCAGCACGTCCGGCAGCGGATCGTCCAGGTTCGGGGCCGCGCCGAGCTGGGTGTCCACGGCGAAGGTGGACGTGCCGTTGGCGGTGCGCAGTTCCAGCGGCGAAAGCGACAGCGTGGGGTTGCCGGCCAGCAGCTGCGCCAGCGCGGCCTTCATGGCGGCGCTTTCCTCGGGCGTGAAGTCCGGCGCTTCGTGGAGGTCGGCGCCCTGGGCCAGCGCGCGGCGCGAGGCCTGCTCATAGGTGCTGTTGAGCGACTTGAGCGCCTTGGGGTCGAGGTTCCTGGACGCCAGCGCCAGGCGCATGCCGGCCACGTCCTTGTCCTGCACGCGGATCATGCCGAAATCCACCGACACGTCGCCGGCCAGGCCCTTGTCGCTCTCGGCCATGTCGACGCCGATCACCGTGTCCTTGAAACGCATCGGCGGCTGGCCGGCGGACGACAGGGTCCAGTCCTGGAGCGTCAGCTTCTGCTTGCCCAGGAACAGGTCTTGCGCGCCGGGCGTGACGTCGCTGTCCAGCGTGAGGCCCTTCATGTCCATGGTGACCACGCCGCCGTCCTCGGGCGAAGGCGAGGCCATCGACAGGCTGTCGCTCTGCAGCTTGAGCACGGTGTGCTTGGTGGCCATGGTGTGGCTCACCTGGCCCTTCAGGCCGGAGAACGCCACCGAGTTCTGGTCTTTCGAGTACGACGCCGGGGCGATGGCGAAATCGCCCTCCACCTGGCGGCCGTAGCTCACGGTGTAGTTGCCCGCCACGGGCGCGTCGCCCTTGCTGGCGGCGAACCACGCCTTGACGAAGGGAGTTTCCTCGAGCTGGAAGCGGCTGGCCACCAAGACCGGCGCCAGATTGCCCGACTTCAGGCTGGAGAGCGGGAAGGGGCCGTGATCCAGGTGTTCGACGAACTGCAGCGCTTCTTCGCGGGCCGGCTTGCCGTCTCCGGCGGGCAGGGAGAACGTCACCTGGTAGCGTTCCGTGGAGGAAAACACGCCGCGCTCGAACGAAAGCAGCTCGATGACCGGCTGCACGCCCCACCCCTCGCTGGCCTTCTGCAGCTGGACGTTGCCGTCGGCGATAGCCTGTCGGACGAATTCCTCGGCCTTCTTGCCGGTGTACCAGGCCGTGCCGGTCCAGACCGCCCCGAGCACCACGATTACGCCCGCTATTGCCGCCTTTTTCATAACCCACCTATAGAACAGAAATGTTTTAGATCCCGGAGCGCGGGATTATAGGTAGCGATTCTCCGGGAAAACTCTGATTTCGTTGAGAGATACAGCAATCTGCTACATATTTATACGGCCCGTCGGATTTTTCTGAATGACGCCATCCCACATCAGCTACAATCCCGCCGTGTGCTTCGCCAATCTGCACACGTCCGCAGGCCTTTCGCCGCCTAGCCACGCCCGTACGGGCGCTTCCCTTTTCTCCTTGTTCGTATGCCTGGATTGGAGTCACTCAACTTGAGCGACGGGCTGCCGCTGGAGTTGTTTTGACTACGTCTATTTCTTTCGCCGACCTCGGGCTGGCTGATTCCCTGTTGCGCGCCATTGCCGAAACCGGCTACACCGCTCCCACCCCCATCCAGGCCCAGGCCATCCCGCTGGTGCTCAAGGGCGGCGACCTGCTTGCCGCCGCCCAGACCGGCACCGGCAAGACCGCGGGCTTCACCCTGCCCATCCTGCACCTGCTGCAGGCCCGCAAGCCGGCCGCCCGCAAGCCCGGGGCGCCGCGCTGCCTGATCCTCACCCCCACCCGCGAGCTCACCGCCCAGGTGGCCGAATCGGTGCAGACCTACGGCAAGCACACCCGCCTGAGCTCCATGGTGATGTTCGGCGGGGTCAACATCAATCCGCAGATCGCGGCGCTGAAAAAGCCGGTGGACATCCTGGTGGCCACGCCCGGCCGCCTGCTGGATCACTGCGGCCAGAAGACGGTGGACCTGTCGGCCGTGGAAATCCTGGTGCTGGACGAAGCCGACCGCATGCTCGACATGGGCTTCATCCGCGACATCCGCAAGATTCTGGCGCTGCTGCCCAAGCAGCGCCAGAACCTGCTGTTTTCCGCCACTTTCTCCGACGAGATCCGTGCCCTGGCGCATGGCGTGCTCAACAACCCGGGCGAAGTCTCGGTGACGCCGCGCAACACCGCCACCGAACTGGTGACGCAGACCGTGCACCTGGTCGAACAACACCACAAGCGCGACCTCATCAGCCACATCATCCGCGAAAGCGGCTGGCACCAGGTGCTGGTGTTCACCCGCACCAAACACGGCGCCAACCGCCTGGCCGAGAAGCTGGTCAAGGACGGCCTGACCGCCGCCGCCATCCACGGCAACAAGAGCCAGTCGGCGCGCACGCGCGCCCTGTCCGGCTTCAAAGACGGCTCGGTCACCGTGCTCGTGGCCACCGACATCGCCGCGCGCGGCCTGGACATCGACCAGCTGCCCCAGGTGGTGAACTTCGAACTGCCCAACGTGCCCGAAGACTATGTGCACCGCATCGGCCGCACCGGCCGCGCGGGCGCCACGGGCGCCGCGGTGTCGCTGGTCGACAGCAGCGAAATCAAGCTGCTGCGCGACATCGAGCGTCTCATCAAGAAGACCATCGAACGCAAGCCGGTCGAGGGCTGGACGCCGCCCGCCACCAGCGCCGCCGCGTTCGAGCGCCAGGAACGCGACGAAGACAACCGCCAACCGCGCGGCCACCGCAATGGCCGGAGCGGCGAACGCCGCGCCCGTCCGGCTGCGCCCCCGGCGCGCGCCGCGGCCGGCCCCAAGCCGGGCCTGGCCCGGCCGGCCGGCGAAGCCCGCCACGGCGTGCGCGAAGGCGAGCGCCCCGCCTCCGGCGAACGGCCGGCCCGCGCCGAGTCGCCGCGCCAGGCTCCCCGCCGCGCCGAAAGCGGCCAACGCCGGGGAGCCCCGCGCGCGGCATTGCTGAGCAAGTAGATTCCCCGTATCCCGAACGCGGAGTTCCACCATGCCTCTCTCCACCTGGTTGACCTTTTTCGTGGCCTCCTGGGCGATTTCGTTCTCGCCCGGCGCAGGCGCCATCTCGGCCATGTCCTCCGGCCTGAAATACGGTTTCGCGCGAGGCTACTGGAACACGGCGGGCCTCATCATGGGCATCCTGTTCCAGTTCCTGGTGGTGGCGGTGGGGCTGGGGGCCGTGCTGGCCACCTCGGAAATCGCCTTCAACGTGGTGAAGTACCTGGGCGTGGCCTACCTCATCTACCTGGGCGTGCGCCAGATCCGCACCGACGCCGCCCCGGTGGCGGTGGACGCGGGAGATCCCAGGCAGGCGTCCATCCGCGAGCTGGTGGTGCGCGGCTTTCTCATCAACACCATGAACCCCAAGGGCACGGTCTTCCTGCTGGCGGTGGTGCCGCAGTTCGTGGACACCTCATTGCCCCTGGTGCCGCAATACGCGGCCCTGGCGGGCACGCTGGCCTTCACCGACCTGGTGGCCATGGGCGTCTACACCCTGCTGGCCGCGCGCGTGCTGCGGCTGCTGCGCAGCGCCCGGCACATCCGCTGGATGAACCGCACCTTCGGCTCGCTGTTCATCCTGGCCGGCGTCTTCCTGGCCACCTTCCGCCGCCACGCCTGACCGGGCGCCGCCGCGCCGGGGCGCAAACCGGCGTCTGTAAAATCCTCGACCATGAATATTCCTCAAGAAGTAGCGCGGCGCCGGACGTTCGCCATCATTTCCCACCCCGACGCCGGCAAGACCACGCTGACCGAAAAGCTGCTGCTGTTCGCGGGCGCCATCCAGATCGCCGGCAGCGTGAAAGCCCGCAAGGCCTCGCGCCACGCCTCCTCCGACTGGATGGAAATCGAAAAGCAGCGCGGCATTTCCGTGGCCTCCTCGGTCATGCAGATGGAATATCGCGACTGCGTCATCAACCTGCTCGACACCCCGGGCCACCAGGACTTCTCGGAAGACACCTACCGCGTCCTGACGGCGGTGGACGCCGCCCTCATGGTGATCGACGCCGCCAACGGCGTGGAACCCCAGACCATCCGCCTGCTGCAGGTCTGCCGCGCGCGCAACACGCCCATCATCACGTTCATCAACAAGATGGACCGCGAAGTACGCGAGCCGCTCGACCTGCTGTCCGAGATCGAGGGCCACCTCGGCATGGACGCGGTGCCCTTCTCCTGGCCGGTGGGCATGGGCAAGGCCTTCGGCGGCGTGTTCGACATCCGCCGCGACCGCATGCGCGTGTTCCGCCCCGGGCAGGAGCGCCGCAGCGACAACGACGAATTCATCGAAGGGCTGGGCAATCCCGAGATCGGGCGGCGCTTCGGCGCGGCCTTCGACCAGGCCAGCAGCGAGATCGAGCTCATCAACGAAGCCGCCCCCGCCTTCGACCGCGAGCAATTCCTCGCCGGCAGGCAGACGCCGGTCTTCTTCGGCTCGGCCATCAACAACTTCGGCGTGCAGGAAGTCCTGGACGCGCTGGTCGAGCAGGCCCCGCCGCCCGGCCCGCGCACCGCCCTGCAGCGCGTGGTGCAGCCCGAAGAGCCGAAATTCACCGGCGTGGTGTTCAAGGTGCAGGCCAACATGGACCCCGCCCACCGCGACCGCGTGGCCTTCGTGCGCGTCAGCTCCGGCCGCTTCGAGCGCGGCATGCGGCTCAAGGTGGCGCGCACCAACAAGGAAATCCGGCCCAACAACGTGGTGTCGTTCCTGTCGCAGCGGCGCGAACTGCTCGACGAGGCCTATGCCGGCGACGTGATCGGCATTCCCAACCACGGCATCCTGCAACTGGGCGACGTGCTCACCGAGGGCGAGAACCTGCAATTCACGGGCCTGCCCTTCTTCGCGCCCGAACTCTTCCAGGCCGTGGAAGTCAAAGATCCGTTGCGCACCAAGCAACTGCGCACCGGCCTCACCCAGCTGGGCGAGGAAGGGGCCATCCAGGTGTTCCGCCCGGAAGCCGCCGGCGGCTCGCTGCTGCTGGGCGCGGTCGGCCAGCTCCAGTTCGAAGTGGTGGCGCACCGGCTGAAAACCGAGTACGGCGTGGACGCGCGCATGATGCCTTCGCGCTACACAATGGCACGTTGGATTACTTCCGATAACCCCAAGGCCCTGCGCAAGTTCATGGATGCCAATGCCGCCCATATCGCCTATGATGTGGTGGATGCGGCGGCGTTTTTGATCGGTTCCCCCGCGCAGTTGCGCGTAGCCGAGGAACTGTATCCCGAAGTGAAGTTCCACGCCATGCGCGAGCATGGCGGCAAGGTATTCGGAGACAAAGCGTAGACCCGTAGGGGTTCCGCACGGCAGAAGAGGGTAGCAATGTCTTGGCGTTTATTGTTCGCAACGCTCCTGGTCGCGCTCGGCGCGTCGGCCTGGGGCGGGATTCAACTGGGAGACTGGCTGGTGGCGCACGCGCCCGTGGCGGCTCCCGCTCCCGGCCAGGATGCGGCCGCCTCGCAACAACCGGTGCTCGACGCCAACGGCCGGCCCTACGTGGCCCAGCCTCCCCAGCCCCGCGTCGACGGCACGCTGGGCGTGCCCGACCGTCCGGCCGACCGCGAATGGACGATCAACACCGTCTCGCTGTTCGACACCGTGAGCGACCCTTCCGTGCAGATCTCGCGCGAGCGCATCACCATGGACCAGGCCCGCGAAATCGCCTCCAGCTCGCAGGTGCCGCTGCCCTCGGGCCCTTCCGACGTCTCCACGCTGGACCTCCAAGCCCCGGGCACCTCGGCCGCCGTCAACGGCGGCGCCATGCCGCCGCCGCAAACGCAGGCCGGCGGCTATGGCAACCAGGCCGTGCAAGCCGTGCCGCCCCCCAACTCCTCGCCCGCGCCCGGCGCGCCCGGCTGGCAGGACGCCCTGCGCCAGGAACTGGCCCGCTGCGCCAACCAGGGCTTCTTTGAACGCCCGAGCTGCTCCTGGAATGCCCGCAACAAGTACTGTGCCCCCAACCGGGCCTGGGGCACCATGCCGGAGTGTCCGGCGCGGCCGTAAGAAAACCGATCAACGCGTTGCCCAAGCGCCCCACGGGGCGCTTTTTCTATATCGCAGACTCGTTGCCAAACGCTTTCTGTTCGCGCCGAGACCTTGGCCAGGCACAAAAAAACCCGCCGTCAGGCGGGTTGCGGCCGGCGCGCGGGGCGCGCTTATTCGGACGTGGACATCTGGCTTTGCAGGTAGTTCTGCAGGCCGACCTTGTCGATGAGGTCGATCTGGGTTTCCAGGTAGTCGATGTGCTCTTCGGTGTCGTCAAGGATGTCCTGGAACAGATCGCGCGAGACGTAATCTCGGACCGATTCACAGTACGCCATGGCTTCCTTCACCGTGGCTTGCGCGGCCTGTTCGAGCTTCAGGTCACAGGCAAGCAGTTCGGGCACGTCTTCGCCGATGAGCAGCTTGTGCAGATCCTGCAGGTTGGGCAGGCCATCCAGCATGAAGATGCGCTGGATGAGGCGGTCGGCGTGCTTCATTTCGCCGATGGATTCCTCGTATTCGTGCTTGCCCAGCTTGTCGAAGCCCCAGTGGTTCAGCATGCGCGCATGCAGAAAGTACTGGTTGATCGCCGTCAACTCGTTGGTCAGTTGTTTGTTGAGATACTGGATGACGGTTTTATCGCCTTTCATGATGAACTCCTTGCAGTCTGGCGCGACGCGAACCGCATCGCGGCAGGAGCGCACGATGCCGCGCGTACGCAACGAACGCAGACTAACATCAGCCGACGGCCGGCGACTAGCCTCGGCCTGCATTTCGTAAATGTCTTTGCAAGCGCAATAAGTAAGCGACAAACGAATGAGAATGAGTATGCGTGCGTGATGGCTTGCATGGGCGGCGCCGGCGCGTCGCGGCCTGCGCGGATGCCGCCTGCCCGAAACGCGGCTGCAAACGCGTTCGGCCGGGCCTCTTTTACGGGCGCCGGCGCGGCGAATTGGCGGAAATTCCGCGCGGATGCGCGCGTTGCATATCCACAACCCCGAAGATCACGGCGCGGCGCGGGTCGCGAGCCAGATGCCCATCGCGATCGGCACAATGCCCAGCATGTCGAGCAGCGACACGGGCTCGCCCAGCACGGCCCACCCGAACAGCAGGCCGAGCGGCGGCATCAGGAAGTGCAATGCGCTTGCTGACGTGGCGCTCACGCGGCCGAGGATCATGAACCACAGGTAGTACCCGCCCATGGATACCGCCACGATCATGTAGGCCATGCTCCAGAACAGGCTGGCGGTGAAGCGCGCGTCGCCCAGGCTTTCGGAGGCCAGCGCGAACGGCAGCAACGCGGCCGCGCCCGCGAGCGACTGGATGCCGGTGGCGGTCCAAAGGCCGGCGGCGGGCTTCAGCCGTTTGTAGAGCAGGGTTCCCGCCACCAGCGCGACCAGCCCACCCGCGACGAGCAGGGTGCCATGCAGGTCTTCTTGCATGGCACCCAGGCGCGAGCGCAGCACCATGGCCACACCGGCCAGGCCCAGGCAGAGTCCCGCCAGCTTGCGCCAGCCCAGCCGTTCGCCCAGCACGGGCCCGGCCAGCATGCCGATGAGCAGCGGGTTGGTGCTGATGAGCACGGCCGTGAAGGCCGACGAAACGCGGGTCATGCCCGACCAGCTCAGGCCCAGGTAGAGCGCGTTGTTGAGCACGCCGAGCAGGACGAGGGCGGCGGTTTCGCGCAGGGGCGGCGGCCGCCATTTGCCGTGCGCCGCGGCCAGCGCCAGCATGATGAGGCCGGCAACGAGAAAACGGATGGTCAGCAGCGTCAGCGGCGGACAGTCGCGCACCGCGATCTTCGCGGCGGCGAAGGCCGAGCTCCAGAGCACGCAGAAGGCGGCGAAGGGAGCCCAGGCCACGGCGGCGGGGGCAGAAGACGGGACGGCCGGCCTCTGCAGGGTCGAGGCGAGTTTCATGGACGGATCCTTGATGCGGCAACGAATGGGCCCATTCTGCGGGCGCCGCCATCCATTGACAAACTCTTTATTCGGATCAAAAGTATTTGAAATTCCAATGGATAGACCGCCATGCTCGATCTCGACCTTCTGCACAGCTTTGTTTCGGTGGTGGATGCCGGCGGCTTTACGCGGGCCGGCGAGCGGGTGCACCGCAGCCAGTCCACGGTGAGCCAGCAGATCCGCAAGCTGGAAGAAGCGCTGGAATGCACGCTCTTCGTCCGCGAAGGCCGGCAAATCCGCCTGACCGAAGACGGCGAACGGCTGCTGGGCTATGCGCGCCGCATGCTGGCGCTGTCCACGGAAGCAAGCGAAGCCATCGGGGGACGCGAACGCGTGGAGGTGATCCGCCTGGGCATACCCGATGATTTCGCGCCCGAAACCCTGACCGCCATTGTTTCCGGCTACGCCCGCAGCCACCCCGGCGTGCGCTTGTCGGTGCGCTGCGACCTCAGCACCGCGCTCGCGCGCAGCCTGGAGCGCGGCGACCTGGACGTGGCGCTGCTCAAGCGCGAACCGGGCGCGGCGGTCGGCGGGCAGGCGCTGGCGTCATGGCCGGAGCGCCTGCACTGGATCGGCGCCAAAACGGGCCGCCCCGGGCCGGCCGACCCCGTGCCGCTGGTGGCGTTTCCGCAGGGCTGCGTGTACCGCAACCGCGCCATCCATGCCCTGGAACGGGCGGGGCGCCGGTGGCGCATCGCCTACGAAAGCCCCAACCTCATCGGCCTGCAGGCGGCGCTGGCGGGCGGGCTGGGCGTGGCCCTGCTGGAGCGCCGCTGCCTGCTGCCGGCGCACGAGGTGCTGGACGGCCTGCTGCCGCCGGTGCCGCCCACGGAACTCGCCCTGTGCCTGGCCCCGGGCGGGCGTGAACCGGCACGCCAGCTTGCCGCCTGCATCGGCGAGTTCTGCGACACCGAAATGAAGACGCGCGCCGATGGCCCGTTGGCAGGCGGCGCGGCAGAACATGTGGGAAAAGAAGCGCTGGAGGCCGGCTGACCCGGACCGGGAGACGGCCCGACCGATCGGCGGAACGCCGCAGGCGATGCGCCGCGCGTCACGGCCTGGCGTGAACGGGCCGGCAAGAAGAACGTCCGGCGGGACGGGACGACGCCAAACAGGAAGAGCGGCTCGGAGAATAAGAAGAACGCAAGAAGAACGGCGCGGAGAAACCGCGAAACCGAACGGCCTGCGGTGCGAAGCGGCGAGCTTCGGACAGCGGGCTCTCGAGAGCCGTACGCCGGATTTCAGCCTTAGGCGACGGCCACCAGCGGCACAGGAAAAGTGTTGGCCGCGGGTACGTCCGGATCCGCGACAGCGGCCGGCGTGTTGACCGGAACGGCAATGGAGCGCACGTCGCACACGCTGGAGCAGCGGCCGCCCGGCAGATATTCGGCGGCCGTGGCCGCGCAGCAGCCGCAGCACGTGGCTACGCCCAGCTCGAATTGCAGGTCGGAAAGCGTCGACGCGCCCGCGTCCACGCTGGCGCGGACTTGGCGTTCGGTGACGGCATTACATACGCAAATGTACATGAGAACAATTATCGAAAATAATTCCGGCGCTGACAAGACCCGCGCAACGCCGCAAATGCCGGAACAAGGTAACCGGACGCGACAATAAAAACGGGACGGGTTTCATTGTTCCAGGCATGCACCAGTGCCGCCGGAAGCCAGCGAAAATCCGTGAAATCGCCACTCCCGGCGCAGCCGAAAAACGCCAGGCGTCTCGCGCAAGTTACGCAGGCTGCGCCAACCGCGGTATCGGCCTTACGGAGCAGGCGGCGAAGGCCCCGCCCCCGACGCGCGCCATGCTCAATAGACGTCGCGGACGTAGCGCCGGTCTTTCACCAGCCGGGCCACGTACTCGTCCGCCTGCCCGGCGGACATCCCGCCGTGCTCCGCCACGATGGCGCGCAAGGCGGCATCGACGTCCCGGGCCATGCGGCCGGCGTCGCCGCAGACATAGAAATGCGCGCCTTCCTCCAGCCATGCCCAGAGCCGCGCGCCGCGTTGGCGCATGCGGTGCTGCACATAGACCTTGTCCGGCTGGTCGCGCGAGAACGCCAGGTCCAGCTCGCTAAGCAGGCCGTCGGCGCGCATGGCCAACAGCTCTTCCTGGTAGTAGAAGTCGGTATGCCGGTGCCGCTCGCCGAAGAACAGCCAGTTCCGGCCTTGCGCGCCCCGCGCCCGCCGTTCGTGCAAAAACCCCCGGAACGGCGCGACGCCCGTACCCGGGCCGACCATGATGATCGGGGTATCGCCGCCGGCGGGCAGGCGGAAATGCGCGGAACGCTGCACGAACACCGGCACGGGCGCCTCGTCCGCCCGGTCGGCGAGAAAGGTCGAGGCCACGCCTTTGCGCTCGCGCCGACCGTTGTGATAGCGCAACGCCGAGACGGTCAGATGGACTTCGCCGGCGTGCGCGGCCGGGCTGGAAGCGATCGAATACAGGCGCGGCTGCATGCGCTTGAGCATGGCCGCCAGCTCCTGGGCCGACAGCGGCACCGGGCATTCGTGCAGCACGTCGGCCAGTTGGCGTCCCCACAGCCAGCGCTTCAGGTCGGCCTTGCGGTCCTCGGCCAGGAGCGCCGCAAGCGTCCCACCGCGGTCGCGCGACGCGATGAAGGCGAGGGTGTCGGCATGCGGCCGCGCGATGTCCAGGTGCCGCGCCAGGGCATCGGCCAGGCGCAGTTCGCCCAGTCCGCCCAGCGTCACCGGCGCGTCGGCATCGAGCCCGGTGAGCCGCAGCACCTCGCCGACCAGCTCGGGGCAATTGCTGGGCCAGACGCCCAGCGCGTCGCCGCACTCGTACTCAAGGCCCGCGGCCTGGGCGGACAGCGACACGAAACGCGTGTCCTTACCGGCGCCCGGCGGATTCAGGCGCCGGTTCTGCAGCAGCCGCGCGGGCGCGGGCCGGGCGCGCGTGGCGATGGCGCCGGCCGGCGCGGTGCCATCGGCCGGCACGGCGTACCGGGCAGCGTCGGCCTGCTTGATGAGCGCGGTCATGCGTTCCAGCCAGCGGTCCGCGTCGGGCTGGTACTCGACGTCGCAGTCGACGCGCTCGGCCAGGCGCACAGCGCCCAGTTCGGCCAGCCGGGCATCCAGCCTGCGCCCGTGGCCGCAGAACTGGTCGTAGCTGCGGTCGCCGAACGCCAGCACGGCGTAGCGCATGCCTTCCAGCCGGGCGGCTTCGTCCGCATTCAGCGCCGCCCAGAAGTCGCGGCCGTTGTCGGGCGGGTCGCCGTCGCCGAACGTGCTCGTCATGAACAGCGCGTATTGGGCCTGCGGCAGGTCGGCGGGCCGGCAGTCGGCCATGCCGGCGACCCGGATTTCGAAGCCGGACTGCATCAGTTGCGTGGCGTAGGCCTCCACCAGCGATTCGACATTGCCGGTCTGCGACGCCCACAGCAGCAGCACTTTGGGACGGGCCCGCAGCACGCGCGGTTCCGCCGCCGCGGGCCTGGGGGCCGCGCCCTCGCCCGCTTCGCGTGGGGCGCCGGCGCGGCTGTACAGGCCGGCGAGCAAGCCGTTCAGCCAGAGCCGCGCGGCGCCGGAAAACGGCGCGTCGCCGGGCAGGGCGGGCACGTGGCCGCCCGGGTCGGGGGGATTCATGCGCAGGCCGCCAAAGAAACCGGACAGGTAGGCGCGCTCCGCGTCGGTTAACTGCGGTTCGGCAACCGCGCCGAACCGGCTGGCAAGAATGTCGAGTGGGGGCATGGCGGTTTGCTCGGCCGGCTTGCCGGCTGCGGAGGGTTCGGGCAGGCTGCCGCGGATTTGCGGCGCGCCGGCGACGCGGCGCAGCGCGACGGCGCAGAATTTGAGTTCGGGCTGCAGCGATACGGCGTCGACCGCATCGCTGGTGACGGCGTTGATGCAGAGCTCGTCGCCGAAGGCGTCGTTCCAGTGCATGGGCGCGAAGCAGCAGCCCGGCCGGACGCGGTCGGTAATGCTGGCCGGCAATACGGCGCGGCCACGGCGCGAGCGGATCTCGACGCCGTCGCCCGCCGCGATGCCCAGCGCGGCCGCATCCTCGGGATGGATCTCGACGAAAGGCGCGGGATTCAGCTTGTTCAGGGTCGGCACCTTGCCGGTCTTGGTCATGGTGTGCCACTGATGCTGCAGCCGTCCCGTGTTGAGCGCCATGGGATATTCCGACGTCGGCAGCTCGGCGGGCTCCGCATGCGGACGGGCGTGGAACACGGCCCGTCCGCTGGGCGTGGGGAATACCGGGCCCGTCCTGGCAGAGGCGGCCCCGGGCCGGCTGGCGGCGTCGCCGACGTAGCGGACCGGGCTGCGCGCGCCCGGCTGGGCGCCGGGCGGACAGGGCCACTGCATGGGCGCCTGTTCCAGCGCGCGATAGCTGGCGCCGCGCAGGTCATAGCCGGTCTGCGGATTCCAGAACCGCCTGATCTCCTCGAACACATCCTGCGCGCCGGCATAATCGAACGCGTCGCCGAAGCCCATTTCGCGCGCCACTTCCGCAATGATGCGCCAGTCGGGCATGGCTTCGCCGGGCGGTTCGACGGCCTGCCTCATGAGCGTGAGGTTGCGCTCGGAGTTGATCATTACGCCCTGTGCCTCGGCCCACAGCGCGCCCGGCAGCAGGATGTCGGCATGGCGGGCGGTTTCGGTGTCGAGAAAGGCGTCCTGCACGATCACCAGCTCGGCCGCGGCCAGCCCGGCCGCCGCCCGCGCGCGGTTGGGCAGCGTCGCCACGGGGTTGGTGCAGATGATCCAGCAGGCCTTGATTTCGCCGTCCGCCATGCGCGAGAACATGTCGATGGCGCCTTGCCCGCCCGAGGTCCGCAGGGCGCCTTCGGGCAGGCGCCAGACCGCCTCCACGAAGCGGCGGTCGGCCTCCGACAGCGCGCTGCGCTGGCCGGGCAGCCCGGGCCCCATGTAGCCCATCTCGCGCCCGCCCATGGCATTGGGCTGCCCCGTCAGCGAGAACGGCCCGCTGCCGGGCCGGCAGATGCTGCCCGTGGCCAAGTGCAGGTTGCACAGGGCATTGGTGTTCCACGTGCCGTGCGTGCTCTGGTTCAGCCCCATGGTCCAGCAGCTCATCCAGTTCGGCGTCTCGCCGATCCAGCGCGCCGCCAGGCGGATGTCCGACTCGGACAGCCCCGTGATCTGCGCCACGCGCGGCGGCGCATAGTCCGCCAGGAAGGCGGGCATCTGCTCCCAGCCTTCGGTGTGGGCCGCGATGAACGCCTCGTCCAGCTTGCCGTTCTCGCCCAGCAGGTAGAGCAGGCCGTTGAGCAGCGCGAGATCCGTGCCGGGACGGATCTGCAGGAAAAGATGCGCTTTTTCCGCCGTGGCGGTGCGGCGCGGATCCACCACGATGAGCCGGGCGCCGGCCTTGATCCGGTCCAGCATGCGCAGGAACAGGATCGGATGGCAGTCCGCCATGTTCGCGCCCGACACGAAGAACAGGTCGGCCCGGTCGAAATCCTCGTACGAGCCGGGCGGACCGTCCGCCCCCAGGGACAGCTTGTAGCCGCTGCCGGCGCTGGCCATGCACAGCCGCGAGTTGGATTCGATGTGGGGCGTGCGGATGTAGCCTTTCGCGAGCTTGTTGGCGAGATACTGGGCCTCCAGCGACATCTGGCCGGACACGTAGAACGACACCGCCTCGGGCCCGTGCTCGTCCATCACGGCGCGCAGGCCGCGCGCGGTCCGCGCGATGGCCTCGGCCATGGGCAGGGGCACGGGATCGCGCCCGCGCGCCTGGCGCGCGCAGGCGCGGTCCAGCCGGCCCGGACCGCGCAGCGGCACGTGCGCGGACAGCCCCTTGGTGCACAGGCGGCCCGCGTTCACGGGGTGCTCCGCGTCGCCGGACACCTTGACGACCTTGCCATCCTCGACGTGCAGCACCATGCCGCAGCCCACGCCGCAGTATGGGCAGGCGGTCCTGACCTTGCCGTCCGTCATGGGCGCCCGCCCGCGGCCAGCGCGCGCTCGCGCAGCAGGGCCTCGCCGGCCTGGTGCTCGGCGCTGAAGCGCACGGCGATGGCGCACAGCGCCGATGCGGTCACGAACAGGCCCAGCAGGGTCACCGTCTGCTGCACGTCGCCCATGCCCTTCATGAGAAAGCCGGCCGCCACCGCGCCCACGTTGCCGCCCGCGCCGACGATGCCGGCCACGCCTCCCAGCGCCTTGCGGTCGACGAAGGGCACCAGCGCATAGGTCGCGCCGCAGGCCATGTGGGTGAACAGGCCGAAGACGACCATCGCCACGATGGCGACGGCAGCCGTGCCGGCGTGCGCGAACCACAGCAGGCCCAGTCCCTCGCCCAGGATCAGGACGAACAGCAGCGTGGACCGCACGCCGAGCCCCCGGCGGCTCGCCGCGCGATCCGACAGCCAGCCTCCCAGCGCGCGGGCAAAGAGCGCCAGCAGCCCGAAGACGCCGGCCGCCATGCCGGCTTCCCGCAGCGAGAGCTTGAAATGGTCGACGTAGTACAGCGCCGCGATGTTGTGAATGAACAGCTCCACGCCGAAGCACGCGCCGTAGGTGACGAACAGCATCCACACGCGGTAGTTGGAGCAGGCGGCGGCAAAGCTCGACCAGCCGCCCTTCTTGCCGCCCTCCACCTCGACGCCCCGCCGGCGCAGGTCCAGGAAATCGCCCTGGGGGCAGTCCTGGGTGTAGCGCCAGTACAGGACGGCCATGGCCAGCATCGCAATGGCCGGCACGACCAGCGCGGCGCGCCATGCGGACGATTCGCCCAGGCCCAGCGCCATGGCGGCCGCGAACAGCAGCGGCACCAGGGCCTGCGCCGCGCCGGCGCCCGCGTTGCCCCAGCCCGCGCTGGCAGCGTTGGCGGTGCCCACTACGTTGGGCGCGAACATGACCGAGGTGTGGTATTGCGTGATGACGAAGCTCGCTCCCACCGCGCCGATGCCCAGCCGGCACAGCAGCAGCGTGAGGTAGTCGTGCGAGAACGCCAGCGCCAGCACCGGAATCGCGCCCAGCGCCATCAGCCCCGCGTAGACGCGGCGCGGGCCGTAGCGGTCGCACAGGGGCCCGACGATCAGGCGTATGACGATGGTGGCCGCGACCGATGCGATGTTGATGTCGGCGACCTGCCCCGCGCTGAGCCCGAACTCGCGCGCGATGACCGGCATCAGCGGCGCGCAGGCGAACCAGGCGAAGAAACAGACGAAGAAGGCCATCCAGGTCAGGTGGAAGGCGCGCATCGGCGCGGAGCGCAGGCTGAAGAGATCGATGCGTATCGCTTTGGCGTTGTCGGACATTTTCTTTGCACCAAACAAAAATGGCGTCCCGCGACTCCCGCCGGATGACGGGATGCGTAGGACGCCATTGCCCAGGGAGCCCGTTGCCGGGCCGCTCAGAAATCGGTTGCTGCCGGCGGATCACCATTGAGCCGCCGCTTCCTCCTCATGCAAAAGCCGTGCCAGCCCGCGGCGGCGCATGGGCGGGGGCGTTTTCTCCGGAGGGTGGGCGCGCGGGCGGCCCGGCGGACCCGGCGCGCCCTGGTGCAGAGAGCACGGATATGGTGCGGCGCCGCACTGCCGCGGTGCCGCGATCCGGGCGGCTGCCCGGCGCGGTTCAGCGGACCAAAGCCTGGGCCTTGCGCACGGCGGCGGGCGCGATCCTCAGCGCCTCGCGGTACTTCGCCACGGTGCGGCGCGCGATGACGATGCCCTGGTCGGCCAGCTTCTGGGTGATCTGGCTGTCGGACAGCGGCTTGGCCCGGTTCTCCTCGGCCACCATCTGGCGGATGAAGGTCTGCACGGCGGTGGCGGAAGTGGCGTCGCCGCCGTCGGTGGCCACGCCCGTGCCGAAGAAGCGCTTGAGCTCCAGGGTGCCGAACGGAGTGAGCATGTACTTCTGTGTCGTGGCCCGCGAAATCGTGGATTCGTGCAGGCCGAGCTCGCCGGCAATGTCCTTGAGGATGAGCGGCCGCATGGCGGCGGGCCCCTGGCTGAAGAACGCGGCCTGGCGGTCGACGATGGCCTGCGCCACGCGCAGGATGGTGTCGAAGCGCTGCTCCACGTTGCGGATCATCCATTTGGCCTGCTGCAGCTGGGCCTGCAGCCCGGCGTGCGCGGAAGCCTTCTGGTTGCCCAGCAGCTGTGCGTACAGGCCGTTGATCTGCAGCCGCGGCACGGCCGCGCTGTTCAGCGTGGCCTGCCAGCCGCTGCGGGTCTTGCGCACGATGACGTCGGGCACGGCGTAATCGGCCGCGGGCACCGTCCAGGCGCGCCCGGGCCGCGGCTCCAGCCGCAGGATCAGCGCGTGGGCGGCGCGCGCGGTGGCTTCGTCGCAGCCGGCGGCCGCGCCCAGCCTGGACAGGTTGCCGGTGGCGAGCAGCGCCAGGTGGCCGGCGCAGATGCGGCGCGCGCAGGCCAGCACGGCGGGGTCGGCCGCTTCGGGCAGGCGCTCGGGATCGGGCTGGCGCAACTGCAGCAGCAGGCACTCGGCCATGTCGCGCGCGCCGATGCCGGGCGGGTCGAACGACTGCAGCAGCGACAGCGCGGCGCGCAGTTCGTCGAGATCGGTCCCCAGTTCGGCCGGCAGCCAGCCGAGGATTTCTTCCAGCGGCGAGCCGAGATAGCCGTTTTCGTCCAGCTCGTCGATGAGCAGGGCCGCCAGGGCCGCGTCCCGCTCGGAAGCCCGGGTCAGGCCCAGTTGCTCGAGCAGGTGCTCGCGCAGCGTGTCGGGCCGGGCCGTTTCGGGCGGGCCGGCGTCTTCGTCGGGGTAGACGCCGCCGGAACCCGGCATTTCATCCACCGGCGTTTCGCGCTCGGCGGCCGGCTCGTCGTCGGAGACGGAGGATTCGCGTTCCGAGGCGGCCTCGGCCTCGCGCCCGGGGTCTTCCTCCCGCTCCAGCAGGGGATTCTCGGCCAGCGCCTGGGAGATCTCGGCCTCCAGCTCGAGCGAGGACAACTGCAGCAACCGGATGGATTGCTGCAGCTGCGGGGTCAGCGTCAGGTGCTGGCCGGGTCGAAGTTCTAAAATCGGGCGGGTCATAGGTACAATATTTTGCATGATGAATCTGACTTCGCCCGCAAGCGTGCGCCAGGATTGCCGCCTGATCGGCCAGACACTCCTGAAACTGGCGCTTCCCCGTCTGATCGTGCGTGCGATCGTCATCGTCGCCGCCCTCATCGTCTGGTATCTGGCGGCCCGGGCCATCCTGGATTTCGGCCGCGGCATGAAATACGAATTCCTCCATACGCTGGGCGAGCCCACCATGGAAATGGTGCAGAAGATCAACCCCTATCTCTGGTGGGTGGCCACGGGCATCTGGACCCTCATCGTGTTCTTCTCCGTGCGCGCCTGGCTGGCCGCCAGCCTGGCCAACGGCCGCGCCACCCCGGTGCCGACCGACGTGCTGGCCGGCCTCGCGCCGCAGTTGGGCGAGGAATCGCTGGGCGTGCTGCGCTGGTCGTGGGGCGAGCGCGACGAACCGTTCACCGTGGGCGACCTGCGCCGCGCGCTCACCGAGCTGCGTCACGGCCGCGTCGGCAAGATCGCCATGGTGGCGGAACAGTCGCAGATTCTCGACGGCGCGTCCGATGCGCGCGGCCCGCGCGACGGCGGCCCCGCCGCCGCGCCGCGCCGCGAACCGCGCGCCGGCCGCTACATCGAGCCGCGCATCGGCCCGGCGGACTGACCTCCCGCCCCGCCCGCGTACGGCCGCCGTCCTGGCGGCCGTTTTCGTTTCAGTCACGCGCCAGCGTGGCGGCTCTATACTGGCGGGCCAGGCTCGCGCAACCGCGGGCGGCGCAGGATTCCAATAACCCCCACCGGCCCGAGACAGGCCGGCTGCGCGCCCGGCTCCTGGAGTCTCTTCATATGTTCCGCACCCCCATCCGGTATGCCGCCGGGCTGCTGCTGGCCTGCTCGGCCGCGCTTTCCTCCGCCCCGGCCAGCGCCGCCTGGCCCGACAAACCCATTACCTTCGTCGCGCCCTTCAGCGCGGGCGGCGCCAACGACCTGGTCGCGCGCATCATCGCCAAGGCGGTGGGCGGCGTCCTGAACCAGTCCGTCATCGTCGAGAACCGCCCCGGCGCGGGCGGCGTGGTGGGCGCCGCCCATGTGGCGCACAGCGCCCCCGACGGCTACACCTATCTGGTGGGCAGCAACGGCACCGTGACCAACAGCCTCATCCGCTCGGACCAGCCCTACAAAGACGAGGCGCTGACGCCCGTGGCGCTGCTGTCCATCACGCCCTCGGTGATCGTCGCCAACCCCGCCAACCCCGCCAAGGACCTGAAGGATTTCGTCGCCCGCGCCCAGAAGGCCAAAACCGACCGCATCACCTTCTCGACCGCCGGCAACGGCAGCACGCCGCACTTCGTGGCCGTGATGATGAAAGACGCCACCGGCCTGCCCGTGGAGCCCATCGCCTACAAAAGCGGCTCCGAAGGCGTGACCGCCGTGATCGGCAACCAGGTGGACGCCACCTCCGAAGCCAGCATCGTGACGCTGCCCCTCATCCAGAGCGGCAAGCTGAAAGCCCTGGCCACCACCTGGGACAAGCGCATGGCCAGCGCGCCCGACATCCCCACGACAGCCGAGGAAGGCTATCCGGGCATCCGCATCGGCCATTGGGCCGGCCTGTACGCCCCGTCCGGCACACCGGCCGACGTCCTCGACAAAATGAACGAGGCGGTGCAGAAGGCCCTGCAAAGCCAGGAAGTGCTGGACGCGCTGAAGAAGAGCAGCATCGAGCCGGGCGGCGGCTCGCGCGCGAGTTTCCAGGCGTTCGCCGCAAATGAGCGCAAGCGCCTGGGAGAAGTCGTCAAGAAGGGCAATATGCACATGCAGTGAGCGCCGCGCCGCGCGGCGGGAGAGGGCCGTCGGGCCGGCCCTCTCCCGCCCTTTTCATTTGCATGTTTGCAGGAAATGTGTTTGACTTACGTCCTATGGCCGCCCAACGCACCTTCCCCGCGATTGCCTCCGGACGCTTCAGCGCCCCGGTCGCCGGCCTGCGCGCGGCTTTCTGCGCCGCCTCTTCCCTCGCGCTATCGCTATACCTACCGATCGGTTGCCGGGCCTAGCGCCCCGTGGTAGCTCGGCAGCCGCACGCTCGCCACACGCGTTTTCTTCCTTTTTTCCTGAATCCTGCCGGTCTTTGACCAGACCCAGGCAAAAAACATGGCCTGCGGCCGCCATCGGGCCGCCTGCCGCGCCGGGATTCAAAAGATACCGACCGAGGTGTAGTGATGATGCTTGCCAACCCCGCCACCAAATACGTTCCCTTCGCGCCGTTCGCCCGTGATTTCTCCGAGCGCACCTGGCCGAGCCGCCGCATCACCAAGGCGCCGATCTGGATGAGCACCGACCTGCGCGACGGCAACCAGGCCCTGATCGAGCCCATGAGCGTCGAGCGCAAGCTCCGCTTCTTCGAGCAGCTCGTGAAGATCGGCTTCAAGGAAATCGAGGTGGGCTTTCCCTCCGCCTCCCAGACCGATTACGACTTCGTCCGCAAGCTCGTCGACGAAAAGCGCATCCCCGACGACGTCACCATCATCGTGCTGACGCAGTCGCGCGAAGACCTGATCGCCCGCACGGTCGAATCCGCCGCCGGCGCCAAGCAGGCCATCGTCCACTTGTACAACGCCTGCGCCCCGGCGTTCCGCAAGATCGTGTTCAACATGAGCAAGGACGAAATCAAGAACATCGCCGTCACCGGCACGCGCCTGGTCAAGCAGCACATGGCCAAGCATCCCGAGACGCAATGGCGCTACCAGTACTCCCCGGAAGTGTTCAGCACCACCGAGCCGGAATTCGCGCTGGAGGTTTCCAACGCCGTGGCCGACGAATGGCAGCCCACGCCGGACTGCAAGATGGTGCTGAACCTGCCGGCCACCATCGAAGCCACCACGCCCAACCTCTACGCCGACCAGATCGAGTGGATGCACAAGAACCTGGCGCGCCGCGACAGCATCGTGCTGAGCGTGCATCCCCACAATGACCGCGGCACCGCCGTGGCGGCGGCCGAGTTCGCCGTGATGGCCGGCGCCGACCGCATCGAGGGCTGCCTGTTCGGCAGCGGCGAGCGCACCGGCAACGTGGACCTGGTCACGCTGGCGCTCAACCTCTACACGCAGGGCGTGCACCCGGGCCTGGACTTCTCCGACATCGACGAAGTGCGCCGCTGCGCCGAGTACTGCAACCAGTTGCCCGTGCACCCGCGCCACCCCTACGCCGGCGATCTGGTCTTCACGGCCTTCTCGGGTTCGCACCAGGACGCCATCAAGAAGGGTTTCGCGCAGCAGAAACCCGACGGCGTCTGGGAAGTGCCTTACCTGCCCATCGACCCCGCCGACCTGGGCCGCAGCTACGACGCCGTGATCCGCGTGAACAGCCAGTCGGGCAAGGGCGGGGTGTCGTACCTGCTCGAACAGGAACACGGCCTGGTGCTGCCGCGCCGCCTGCAGATCGAATTCAGCCGCGCCATCCAGCGCGTCACCGACGAAACCGGCCGCGAAGTCACGGCCGACGACGTGCACACGATCTTCAGCCGCGAATACCTCGAACAGAAGGCGCCCTGGAAACTCATCCGCCATCGCATCGACGGCAATCCGGCCGGCGGCGAAGGCCAGCTTTTCAGCATCGAGGCCGAGCTGGAATTCAACGGCGAGCGCCGCGTGGTGCGCGGCAAGGGCGACGGCGCCATTTCCGCCTTCGTGGCGGCGCTGGACGTGCCCGTGCGCATCATGGACTACCACGAGCACGCCATCGGCACCGGCACCGGCACACGCGCCGCCTCCTACGTCGAACTGCGCGTGGGCGATTCGGGCACCGGCTTCGGCGTGGGCATCGACCGCGACATCGTCACCGCGTCGTTCCAGGCCGTGCTGAGCGCCGTCAACCGCCACCTGAATACGGGCGTGGACATCGGCGAAACGCAGGCCGCGGAAGCCGCCTGACGCCCGGGCGTCCCGCGCCGGCCCGCCGCCCGCGCGGCGGCCCCAAGAACAAGGCCCGCCTCGGCGGGCCTTTTCTTTGCTGCGCGGCGTTCAGCCGCGGGGCCACACGTGCGAGCCGCCGATATCGGGCCCGCCCGCCGCCTCCAGCAGCTTCTGGTGCGCCCAGGCGCCGATGGCGAGCAGACGATGGTCGTCGTGGCGCCGGCCGACCATCTGCAGGCCCACGGGCAGCCCCTGCGGCCCCGTGGCGAAGGGCAGGTGCAGGCAGGGCAGGCCGAACAGCGTCCAGGCCCGGCAGAACTGCGGGTCGCCCGTGCCCAGGTCGGCGAAAGGCGCTTCGCCGCTGGCGCTGGGAGCGAGCAGCACGTCGTGGCTTTCGAACCAGTTGTCCACGCGGGCCCGCGCCTGCGCCGCCCGCTCCAGGTTGCGGATGTGTTCTTCCGCCGTGATGCGCGCGCCGGCCTCCAGCATGGCCAGCAGCTTGGGACTGATCTGGCCGCCGTGGGCCAGGCGTTCGTAGGCCAGCGCCTGCGAGGCCTCGTAGGCCATGACGTCGGCGTGCAGCTGCACCAGCGCGGCATGCTCGGACGGCAGCGCCACCTCTTCGACGCGGGCGCCCATGCGCGACAGCGTGGCCGCGGCCTGCGCGTACGCCTCCTTGGTTTCGGACTGCGCGTGGCGCCATTGCAGGCTGCGGTACATGCCGATGCGGGGCTTGGCGTCGTAGGCCAGGTCGCGCATGCGCGCATCGCGCATCAGCACCGAGGCGAAGAGCGCCACGTCGGGCACCGAGCGCGCGAAGCCGCCGACCGTGTCCAGCGACTCGGCCAGCGGCTTGACCCCCGCGCGCGTGATGGCGCCGAACGTGGGCTTGAAGCCCACGATGCCGCAATAGGCGGCGGGCCGGATGATGGAGCCGGCGGTCTGCGTGCCCAGCGCGAAAGGCACCATGCTGTCGGCCACCGCCGCGGCCGACCCGCTGGAAGATCCGCCGGGCGTGTAGGCCTCGTTGCGCGGGTTGCGCGTGGGGCCCGGCACGTAGGACGCGAATTCCGTGGTGACGGTCTTGCCCAGCACAATGGCGCCTTCGGCGCGGCAGATGGCCACCGAGGCCGCATCGGCCGCGCTGCGGTGGCGCTCGTAGATGGGCGAACCGTAGCAGGTGGGCAGGTCGACGGTGTCGAACAGGTCCTTGACGCCGATGGGCAGGCCGTGCAGCAGGCCGCTCACCGCCCCGCGGTCCAGCTCCTGGGCCCGTTCCAGCGCAGCGTCTTTTTGCAGCGCCGTCCAGGCGTGGATGGTGCCCTCGCGCTGTTCGATGCGCGCGAAGCATGCGCGCACGAGCTGCTCCGCGGTCAGTTCGCGCCGCTGCAGCTTGTGCGCGGCTTCGAGCGCGCCAAGTCTGTTCAAGGCAATGGCCATTTAGTCCTATTCCTCTTTGCCGGAGCCGCGCGCCATGCGCGGCCAGTGCCACACGCTATCCGGTCCCCTCGACCGCAGGCCGCGCGGATTGGCTGCTCCGCGTCTTGCCCTGCCCCGCGCGCGCCGAGTCAATTGGGAAAAATACCGAATCATGCGATTTCCCCTGGAGAAACTGCGCGCCCAAGCCTTGTTTTGTTGCGTGCGCACCAGCATAGCGCAAACGCGCGCAACACAAAGTTCATATTTGCCCTATATGATGAAATCGTTTTCATCTAACGGGCTCATTCCGGGCATGGCTACGCGTACCTCGCCCCGTTTTTCCATTATCGAAGTGGCGCGCAAGGCCGGCGTATCGCCGGCCACGGTGTCGCGCGCGTTCAACCAGCCCGAAATCGTCCATCCCGACACCCTGGCCCACATCCGCAGCGTGGCCAAGCGCGCGGGTTTCCGCCCCAACCGCGTGGGCCGCAGCCTGCGCTCGGGCAGCACGCGCACCATAGGGCTGATCCTGCCCACGCTGTCCAACCCCGTATTCGCGGAATGCTTCGAAGGCGCCGAACGGCGCGCCCGGCAGTCGGGCTACAGCGTCATGCTGACGGCCACCGGCTACGACCCGGCGGTGGAATCCGCGGCCGTGCAGGGGCTGATGGATCACCAGGTGGACGGCCTGATCCTCACCGTGGCCGACGCGGCGCGCAGCGCCACGCTGGACGATCTGCGGCTGGCGGGCGTTCCCTATGTGCTGGTCTACAACGAGTCGGCCTCCCATCCGTACTCCTCGGTCGACAATCGCGCAGCGGCCAGCGACATGGTGGCCCACCTGGCCGCGCTGGGGCACCGGCGCATCGCACTGGTCACGGGTCCGCTCACCGCTTCCGACCGCGCGCGGCGCCGCCTCATGGGCGCGCGCGCCTGCGCCAAACGGCTGGGGCTGGAAACCGTGGAGCATATCGCCATGAAGTCCCACACGGGCAGCGACGCCGAGGCGCTCAAGCGGGCCCTGCGGGGCAAGCGCGCGCCCACGGCCCTGTTCTGCTCCAACGACCTGCTGGCCACCGCCGTAATTGCCGACCTGGTGGCCCTGGGCCTGTCGGTGCCCGCGGACATCTCGGTCTGCGGCTTCGACGGCATGCGGTTCGGCGCGCTGCTCACGCCGCCGCTGACCACGGTGGCCCAGCCCAGCGACGGCATCGGCGAGGCCGCCTGCGCCAACCTGCTGGCGCAGATCCAGGGCCAGAAACCGCAGTCCAGCCGGCTGCCCCACTGCATCGTCGTGGGCGGCACCGCCGCTCCCGCGCGCAAATAACCCTCCAACACGATACACAGCAGTTATCCACAGAAGCGCCATGCTCATCGCACAAATCACCGACCTGCACATGCGCTCGCCCGGAGACAAGGCCTACGGCGTCATCGACCCGGCCGCCTTCCTCGACCAGGCGGTGCGCACCCTCAATGCGCTCGCGCCGCGCCCCGACTGCGCGCTCATTACGGGCGACCTGGCCGACCTCGGCCGGCCCGAACAATACGCCGCGCTGCGCCAGGCGCTGCAAGCGCTGGAGATTCCCTATTTCCTGCTGCCTGGCAACCATGACGACCGGGAGGAACTGCGCGCCGCGTTTCCCGATCATGGCTACCTGCAGGGCACGGGCGCCTTCGTGCAGTACGCCGTGGACCGTTACCCGCTGCGCATGCTGGCGCTGGACACCGTGGTGCCCGGCAAGAGCCACGGCGAGCTCTGCCGCGAGCGGCTGCAATGGCTGGACGACCGCCTGGCCGAACAGCCCGGCCGGCCCACGCTGGTGCTGATGCACCATCCGCCCTTCCAGACGGGTATCGAGCACATGGACGACATCGGCCTGCTCGAAGGCGCGCGGGAGCTGGAGGCCATCGTATCGCGCTACCCCAACGTGGAACGCGTGCTGTGCGGCCATCTGCACCGCACGATCTTCCAGCGCTTCGGCGGCACCATCGCGTCCACGTGCCCGGGCACGGCGCACCAGCTCGCGCTGGAACTGGGTCCGCGCCCCGCGCTGCACTACATCATGGAGCCGCCCGGCTATCAGCTGCACTGGTGGAGCGACGGCCGCCTCGTCACCCACCATGCGGTCATTGGGGATTACCCCGGCCCGTATCCTTTCGAATGACGCGGGGCTTTAGACTACGCGCTATTGGCCCTTTGCCACATATCCGTCATGTTTGCGCTGCACAATGAAAAGGTTTTCATCGCACGCAGGCCACGGATCTGATAACGAGATCTACGAGACAGCATGTCATCCATTGTTCTGGACAAGCTCACCAAGCAATACGCCGGCGCCGCCGCCATTCAGGATGTGAGTTTCACGGTGCCCGCCGGCAGCTTCACGGTGCTTCTCGGCCCTTCCGGCTGCGGAAAATCCACCACGCTGCGCATGATCGCCGGGCTCGACACGCCCACTTCGGGCACGATACGCATCGGCGACCGCGACGTGACCAACCTGCCTCCGGCGCAGCGGCGCATTTCCATGGTGTTCCAGTCGTACGCGCTGTTCCCGCACCTGTCGGTGCGCGAGAACATCCTGTTCGGCCTGAAAGTGCGCAAGGAGCCGGCGCGCGACTACGACCGCCGCCTGCAGCGCGTGGCGACGCTGCTGGGCCTGACGCACCTGCTGGACCGCAAGCCCGCGCAGCTTTCGGGCGGCCAGCAGCAGCGCGTGGCGCTGGGCCGGGCCGTGATTTCCGAGGCGCCGGTATGCCTGATGGACGAGCCGCTCTCCAACCTGGACGCCCAGCTTCGCCACGAGATGCGGCGCGAGATCCGCGCCCTGCAGCAGAGCCTGGGCATCACCATGGTGTATGTCACGCACGACCAGACCGAGGCCATGAGCATGGCCGACCAGGTCGTGCTCCTGCGCGGCGGGCGCATCGAACAGCTCGACACGCCCGACGGCCTGTATGCGCGTCCGGCCAGCGAATTCGCGGCGCGCTTCATCGGCACGCCGCCCATGAACCTCATCAGCCTCGCGCCCAAGGACGGCGCGATGGCGGTGGCCGGGGCGCCCGGCGCCGTGATCGACGGCGCGCCGGCGCAGGCGTCCAAGCTGGGCGTGCGGCCGGAGCACATCCGCATCGACGGTTCTGGCATCGCCGCCACGGTGGAGAGCGTGGAGTATTTCGGCGCGGATTCCATCGTGGTGTGCCGCGTGGGCGATTCGGCCGGCGTGGCCGTGCGCGTGGGCGGCCACCTGCGCGCCCAGCCGGGCGAGAACCTGCGGCTGGCATGGCCGGCCGGGCAGCAGCATTTCTTTGCCGCCGATTCGGCGGTCATCGACACCAACGGGCGCTGAAGACGCCTCATCCACAGGAAAGGAAACACGACATGCGACGCACCGTACTGAAGACCCTGGCCGCCAGCCTGGCCGCCGCCTGCCTGTCGCTGCCCGTCCAGGCGCAGAACAAGCCGGTCGAGGTGGAGTTCTACTACCCCGTTGCCGTGGGCGGCCCGATCACCAAGATCGTCGACGACATGGTGGCGGATTTCGAGAAAGAAAACCCCGGCATCAAGATCAAGCCCATCTATGCCGGCTCGTACCAGGACTCGATCGCCAAGGCGCTGACGGCGCTCAAGGGCGGCACGCCGCCGCAGCTCGCGGTGCTGTTGTCGACCGACATGTTCACGCTGATCGACGAGGACGCCATCGTTCCCATCGACAGCCTGGCCAAGAGCGAGGAAGACAAGAAATGGCTGGGCGGCTTCTACGACGCCTTCATGCAGAACAGCCGCACGGGCGGGCACACCTGGGGCGTGCCGTTCCAGCGCTCGACCATCGTCATGTACTACAACAAGGACCTGTTCAAGGCCGCCGGACTGGACCCCGAGCGCGCCCCCGCGACCTGGGACGAACTGGTGGAGTACGGCAAGAAGCTCACCAAGCGCGACGCCTCGGGCAACACCACGCAGTGGGGCATCGAGATCCCGTCGGGCGGCGCGTTCGCGTACTGGCTGTTCCAGGCGCTCACGACGCCCAACGGCGCGATCCTGATGAACGAGGAAGGCAACAAGACCTTCCTGGACAAGCCCGAAGTCATCGAAGCCGCCGAGTTCTGGCACGACCTCTCGGCCAAGCACAAGATCATGCCCCCGGGCACGATCGACTGGGGCACCACGCCCAAGGACTTCCTCGAGAAGAAAACCGCCATCATGTGGACCACCACGGGCAACCTGACCAACGTGCGCAAGAACGCCGATTTTCCGTTCGGCGTGGCGATGATGCCCAAGAAGAAGCGCGGCGGCAGCCCCACCGGCGGCGGCAATTTCTATATCTTCAAGAGCGGCACGGCCGAGCAGCAGCAGGCCGCGCTGAAGTTCGCCAAATGGGCCACCAGCCCGCAACGCGCGGCCGACTGGAGCATCGCCACCGGCTACGTGGCCGTGACGCCGGCCGCCTGGGAAACCGACAAGATGAAGAAATACGCACAGGAAGTGCCGGCCGCCACGGTGGCGCGCGACCAGCTCGACGTCAGCGTGGCCGAGTTCTCCACGCATGAGAACCAGCGCGTGACCAAAGTGCTGAACGACGCCCTGCAGGCCGCGCTGACCGGCTCCAAGACGCCCAAGCAGGCGCTGACCGACGCGCAGCGCGAGTCCGACCGCATCCTGCGTTCCTACAAGTAGACCCCAAGCACGATGAGCCGCTCTTTGAATGCGCTTTATGGCTGGCTGCTCCTGCTGCCGGCCATCGTGCTGCTCGCCGCGTTCACGCACTATCCGGCGCTGGCGACGCTGTGGCACAGCTTTTTCTCCACGCCCAAGGGCGCGCGCCCCGCGCGCTTCGTCGGGCTGGAGAACTACGCGGTCATGCGCGACGACCCCGTGTTCTGGCAGTCGCTGTGGAACAACCTCTGGTTCGCCCTGGGCACCATCCCGACCTCGATCGGCATTGCCCTCATCATGGCGCTCTGGGTCAACCGCAACCTGCGCGGGCGCGGTTTCCTGCGCATGGCCTACTTCACGCCCACCGTGCTGCCCATGGTGGCGGTGGCCAACATCTGGCTGTTCTTCTACACGCCGCAGTACGGCCTGATCGCGCAGGTGATGCAGATGTTCGGCATGCACGGCCAGAACTGGCTCGGCAGCCGCGACACGGCGCTGCCGGCGCTCATGGTGGTGACCATCTGGAAGGAATCGGGCTTCTTCATGATCTTCTACCTGGCCGCGCTGCAGACGGTGTCGCCGTCGCTGCGCGAAGCGGCCATGCTGGAAGGCGCCTCGCGCTGGCAGTACTTCCGGCGGGTGCTGTGGCCGCTGCTCATGCCGACTACGCTGTTCGTGCTCATCAACGCGCTCATCAACGCCTTCCGGCTGGTGGACCACGTGGTGGTCATGACGCGCGGCGGGCCCGACAACGCCAGCACGCTGTTGCTGTATTACATCTACCAGGTCGGCTTCAGTTTCTGGGACACCGCCTATGCGGCCACGCTGACCGTGGTGCTGCTGGTGGTGCTGGCGCTGACGGCGCTCGTCAAGTTCCGCTGGCTGGACCGCAGGACGCACTACCAATGAGAGACAAGCTCGATACCCTGGGCGCCTGGGCGCTGGGCCTGCTGTGGATACTGCCGCTGGCCTATGCGGTCTGGGCAGCCTTCCACCCGCCCGCGTACGCCACGCGCTTCGAACCGTTCGCCCCGCTCACGCTGGACAACTTCCGGCAGGCCTGGCACGCGGCGCCGTTCCCGCGCTATTTCCTCAACACCTTCTTCCTGGTGACGATGGTGCTGGCGGCGCAGCTGGTGCTTTCCACGCTGGCGGGCTACGCCTTCGCGCGCTTCGAGTTCCGCGGCCGCGATTTCGTCTTCATGCTGGTGCTGCTGCAGCTGATGATCATGCCCGACGTGCTGCTGGTGGAAAACTACCGCTCCATGAGCCAACTGGGCATACGCGACACGGTGTTCGCCATCGGGCTGCCGTATTTCGCGTCGGCCTTCGGCATCTTCCTGCTGCGCCAGACCTTCAAGACCGTGCCGCGCGAGCTCGAGGAGGCCGCCCGCATGGAAGGCGCCAATGCGCTGCAGGTGCTGATGAAGGTGTACGTGCCGCTGGCCAAGCCCATTTACGTGGCGTATGGGCTGGTGTCGGTGAGTCACCACTGGAACAACTTCCTGTGGCCGCTCATCATCACCAACTCGGTGGAATCGCGCCCGCTGACCGTCGGCCTGCAGGTGTTCTCCTCGACCGACCAGGGCATAGACTGGTCGGTCATCACGGCGGCGACGCTGATGTCGGCCGCGCCGCTGCTGATCGCGTTCCTGCTGTTCCAGCGCCAGTTCGTGCAGTCGTTCATGCGCGCGGGCATCCGCTGACGGAGCCGCCTCGCGCCGGCATGCGCGGCGCGGGACCGGCCTGCCCGGCTCCTGCGCCGCCGTCTCCCTGCCCGCGGCCGGCCGTCAGTAGCCTACCGTCAGGCCGGGCAGGTCCACCGTGATGCGCGGGCGCTCCAGCGCCAGGGCCAGGTGCTCGGCGAATTCCCGGCTTTCTTTTTCGTCCGACAAAAGCGTGTCATAGCCCAGCGCGTCGGCCACGCCCAGCACCTTGTCGAGCAGCAGCACCTTGCCGCTGGGACGCAGCGGCTCGCAGCCCAGGGTTTCCCAGGCGCTGTCGAACCAGTCGCGCGCGTCGCTCTGGCGCTGGGGGGAGGGTTCCACGTAAGCGACCAGATCTACCGATCGCCGGGCGTCGAAAACAATGGTGATGTCGCTGCGCATGCGTTGGGCTCCTTGGAAGCGCGTCGAGGCGGAAAGCGTAGGCAAAAACGGCCGAACGGAATGTCCGTCCGGCGACATTGCGCTACCAGCCCCGCGAAACCTCCCAGGTGACCTCCACGCCCGCCTCCTGCGACTGGCGCATCATGTCGAGCAACGGAAAAGCGCGCTCTTTCAGGCCCACGACGCGCGCCATGGGCGGAACCGGCGCCTTGTCGTCGTCTTCCTCGTGCTCGTCCTCGTGGGCATGCTGGTAGGCCTCGATCGCGCGCTCTATTCCGCGAATGGCCGGCCCCAGTTGCTCCACGGTGAAGACACCGCGCTCGGGGATCTTGTCTCCGAAGGACTTGCCTGCCGCCTGCAACAGGGCGACGGCATGGTCGGTGATCATGAGGACTTCCGCCACGACCTTGGAGTGAAAGGTAATCAGCATATTCGCGTCTCCTGCTGCAAAGGATGAGTATTTCAATACACTACCGCAACGCCCAGGGGATGCCAACCGGACCCGTTACGGGGGGGTTCCCGGCCGATTCAAGCTATGATTCGGGAGATTCCCGCGGCGGACGGCCCTGCGGCGGGCGCTCACGCGGCGGGCGGCCCGCCCGCGCCCCGGCGCCCTGTCCCGCGCTCCGCAGCCCCGCCGCTTCTTCAGAACTTCTCCAGACGCCCATGCTCCCCGAGCAACAGAAACAACTTATTTCCCTGATCCAGTCCGCCGTGGCCCAGGCCGTCCCCGACGCCCGGGCCGAGGTGCAGCTCGAGCGCCCCAAGGTCGCCGCCCACGGCGACGCCGCCACCAACGTGGCCATGCAGCTCGCCAAGCCTGCCCGCCGCAACCCGCGCGAGCTGGCCCAGTCCATCGTGGACGCCCTGATGGCCGACGCCCAGGCGCGCGCGCTGGTCGAAAGCGCCGAGGTCGCCGGCCCCGGATTCATCAACCTGCGCCTGACCGCGGCCGCCCGCCAGGCCGTGATCGCCGCCGTCGCCGGACAGGGCGAGGCTTTCGGCCGCGCGCCCCGCAACGGCGAGAAGATCCTGGTGGAATTCGTGTCGGCCAACCCCACCGGCCCGCTGCACGTGGGCCATGCCCGCCAGGCCGCCCTGGGCGACGCGATCTGCCGCCTGTACGACGCCAGCGGCTGGGACGTGACGCGCGAGTTCTACTACAACGACGCCGGCAACCAGATCAACAACCTGGCCATCAGCGTGCAGGCGCGCGCCCGGGGCCTGTCCACCGATTCCCCCGAGTGGCCGGCCGACGGCTACAAGGGCGACTACATCGTCGACATCGCACGCGACTTCCAGGCCGGCAAGACCATCCAGGCCAGCGACGGCGAGCCCGTGACGGCCTCCGGCGACATCGACAACCTGGACGACATCCGCCGCTTCGCGGTGGCCTACCTGCGCCGCGAGCAGGATCTCGACCTCCAGGCGTTCGGGCTGGCTTTCGACAATTACTATCTGGAAAGCTCGCTCTACACCTCGGGCCGGGTGGAAGCCACGGTGCAGGCCCTGATCGCCGGCGGCCACACCTATGAAGAGGGCGGCGCGCTCTGGCTGCGCACCACCGAGCTGGGCACGGGCGACGACAAAGACCGCGTCATGCGCAAAAGCGAGGGCGGCTACACCTATTTCGTGCCGGACGTGGCCTACCACAAGGCCAAATGGGAACGCGGCTTCCACAAGGCCGTGAACATCCAGGGCAGCGACCACCACGGCACCGTGGCGCGCGTGCGCGCCGGCCTGCAGGCCCTGAACGAAGGCATACCCAAGGACTACCCGGCCTACGTGCTGCACAAAATGGTCAAGGTGATGCGCGGCGGCGAAGAGGTGAAGATCTCCAAGCGCGCCGGCAGCTACGTCACCATGCGCGACCTGATCGACTGGGTGGGCCGCGACGCGGTGCGCTACTTCCTGATCCAGCGCCGCGCCGACACCGAATTCGTGTTCGACGTGGACCTGGCCCTGTCCAAGAGCGACGAAAACCCCGTCTACTACATCCAGTACGCCCACGCCCGCATCTGCTCGGTGGTGAACAATGCCGGCGTGCCGGCGGCCGGCATCGCCGCCGCCGACCCCTCCCTGCTGACCGCGCCCACCGAATTCGCCCTCATGCAGCGCCTGGCGGAATTCCCCGGCATGGTGGCCCTGGCCGCCCAGGAGCTCTCGCCGCACCACGTCGCCTTCTGGCTGCGCGACTGCGCCTCGGATTTCCATGCCTGGTACAACGCCGAGCGCGTGCTGGTCGACGATCCGGCGCTGAAACTGGCGCGCCTGCGCCTGGCCGCCACCACGCGCCAGGTCCTGGCCAACGGGCTGCAGCTGCTGGGCGTGTCCGCGCCCGAGCGGATGTAACATCGGGACATGGCAACCAAGCAAAAAACCTCCCGGCGCTCCGGCGGCCGACGCTCCGGCGAGAGCGGCAGCACCCTGTACGGAGCGCTCGCCGGCCTGCTGCTCGGGCTCATCGTGGCCGCGGTGGTGGCGTTCTATGTCACCAAAGCCCCCGTTCCCTTCGTAGACCGCGCCAGCCGCCAGGATTCGGGCGGCAAGCTGCCCGACCCGCGCCAGGCGCCCGACCCCAACGCCGGACTGTACGGCCGCGACGGCGCGGCGGGCCCGCCGCCCAGCGGCCCCACGGCCACGGCGCCGGCCCCGCTGCCCGGAACCGGGCCTGCGGCCAACGGCGGCGACGCGCCGGCCGGCAAGACCGACGATCTCGGCGCCCTGATCGCCACGCTGCCCAGCGCTGGCGCGGCCGCCGGGGCGCCGGCCGCCAACGTGCCGCCCACGCCCATTTCCAAGGCGGCGCCGGCGCCCGCCGTCCCCGCCAAGCCCGCCGCCGCGGCCCCGGCGGCCACGGGCACGTATTACCTGCAGGCCGGCGCTTTCCGCGGCCAGGAAGAGGCGGAATCGCTCAAGGCCCGCATCATCCTGCTGGGGCTGCCGGTGGCCGTGCAGCGCGCCACCGTGGACGGCAAGCCGCTGAACCGCGTGCGCGTCGGCCCCTTCGCCCGCCTGGACGACATGAACCGGGCACGCGGCAGGCTGGGCGAAAACAAGATCGAAACCGCCGTGGTGCGCCAATGACGCAGTGCGCCGGCGGGCAGTGAACCAAACCGGCCCGTCCGTGGTCTGTAACGCTTTCATCCAGGAAACCCGCAACATGCTGTCGACCAAGCTTCTTCGCCTCCTTGCCGCCGCCGCCCTGACCGCCACGGCGTTCTTCAGCGCCGCCAGCCATGCGCAGGGCGCGCAACAATATGTCGCCATCAATCCGCCGCTGCCCTCCGACACCCCGGGCAAGATCGAGGTGCTGGAATTCTTCGCCTACACCTGCCCGCACTGCGCCGCGATGGAGCCGCTGGTCGAAGACTGGGAAAAGACGGCGCCCCAGGACGTGGTGCTCAAGCGCGTGCCCATCGCCTTCAATGCCGGCATGAAGCCGCTGCAGCAGCTCTACTACACGCTGCAGGCCCTGGAGCGCCCCGACCTGCACGCCAAGGTTTTCACCGCCATCCACGGCGAACACAAGCGCCTGTTCGACAAGAAGGCCATGGGCGAGTGGATCGCCACGCAGGGCGTGGATCGCGCCAAGTTCGATTCCGTGTTCGATTCGTTCAGCGTGCAGACCCAGGTCGAGCGCGCCAACCAGCTCGCCAACGCCTACCGCATCGAGGGCACGCCGTCGTTCGCCGTCGGCGGCAAGTTCATGACCTCGCCCGTGATGGCCGGCAACAGCTACGAAGGCGCCCTGAAGGAAGTGAACCGCCTCATCCCCATGGCCCGCCAGTAGCAAGGCCGACAGCAAGCGCCGGCCGCCGCCGCGAAAGCCCCGCAAGGGGCTTAATGAGATGGTCAGCCCGATCCCCACGAAGCGGTACGCTGAGTGGGGATTGTTCTTTCTGGGAGACCTCTCATGAACACCGTCACGCTGATTGGTATCGATCTGGGCAAGCATAGCT
>Ga0182741_1000966_pt1 | contig 40305 bp, 29 predicted proteins | sample eDN5th37CBELigOP_FD_128874 | JGI IMG/M metagenome (GOLD analysis project Ga0182741, IMG submission 128874) | Enriched Organic Plus compost microbial communities from Emeryville, California, USA - eDNA 5th pass 37_C BE-Lig OP (version 2) (version 2) ... | reverse complement strand
CGCTGATCATCATGGGCGTGGGCTTCCTCAAGCCCAACATCTCCACCATCGTCGGCAAGCTTTACCCCGAGAACGACCCGCGCCGCGATTCGGGCTTCTCGCTGTTCTACGCCGGCATCAACCTCGGCGCGCTGTTCGCCTCGCTGGTCTGCGGTTTCCTCGGCGAGGCCTACGGCTGGAAATACGGCTTCGGCGCCGCCGGCATCGGCATGCTGGTCGGCCTGGCGATGTTCCTGTGGGGCCAGAAATACCTGCAGGGCCATGCCGAGCCGCCGCAGCCGGCGGCGCTGCGCGAGCGCGTGGCCGGGCTGCCGCGCGAATGGCTGATCTACGCGATCGCCATCGCCGGCGTGCTGCCGGTGGCCGCGCTGATGTGGGCCGCGGCCAATGGCGCCTTCGCCCTGGGCGGCGAAATCAGCCTGGCGCTGATGCTGATGATCGTGGTGCTGGGCGGCGTGCTGCTGTGGTTCGCCTGGTTCACCGGCACCCGCTGCACGCCGGTGCAGCGCCAGCAGATGATCGCGCTGATGGCGCTGATCTTCATGGCGCTGGTGTTCTTCACGTTGTACGAGCAGACCTACGGCTCATGGGTCACGTTCACCGACCGCCTGCTGACCAAGGACCTGGTGCCGTCGCTGGTGGTCCGCGACGGCACGCCGCTGCCATGGTCGATCGCCTCGCTGCTGCTGGCGCCGCTGGGCTTCGTGGTCGCCGCGCGCCTGTCCGAGCGCGACCCGGCCTCGAATGCGCCGCGCGTGCTGTTCGCCGCCATCGTCGCGGCGATGCTGGTGATGCTGGTGCGCGACTGCCTGGTGCTGCCGCAGACCGCCGGTTCGCTGACCTACCTGGGCGCGCTGTTCCTGGTGCTGCTGGCGCCGCTGTTCGCCGCGCTGTGGGCCTGGCTGGACCGGCGCGGCCTGGACCCGTCCAAGCCGGTGAAATCCTCGTTCGGCCTGCTGTTCGGCGCGCTGTCGTTCGTGCCGCTGGCGCTGGCCGCGCAGCACGTCGGCGCCACCGGGCAGATGGCCAGCGTGTGGTGGCTGGTGCTGGCCTACCTGGTCCTGGAGATCGGCGAGATGTGCCTGTCGCCGGTGGGCCTGTCGGCCGTCACCCAGCTGGCCGCGCCGCGCGTGGTCAGCCTGATGATGGGCACCTGGTTCCTGGCCACCGCCTTCTCGGAAACCCTGGCCGCCCTGTTCGGCAAGCTCGCCGCCATCGACGTGCCCGAGGGCGAGGTGATGGACATCGCCCAGGCCGCCGCCCGCTACGAGCACCTGTTCTGGCTGCTGATGTGGATCGGCCTGGGCTGCGCGGTGCTCGCCCTGCTCGCCTCGCCGCTGCTGAAGCGGATGATGCACGGCGTGCGCTGAGCCGCTCCATGGTGAAGCAACGGCGCCGTGAAGTGCCGTTGCTTTTCCTGCCCGCGCGCCGCGCCTACTTCGCGGTCTCGCCGCCCAGATGCCGCGAGAGGAACGCCAGCAACCTGCCGTAGTACTCGCGCTGGTGCGGCTCGGTATAGAAACCGTGGCCCTCGGTGTCGTAGTACAGGGATTCGACCGGGACATCCGCCTTCTTCAATGCGGCCTCCATCATGCGGGTGTGCTCGACAGGGGCGATCTCATCCTCGCCGCCCGCCGCCAGGAACACGGGGACCTTGATCCGCTCGGCCATGCGGTTGGGCGAAACGGCGGCCAGGGCCGTCATGTCTTCGCCCACCCAGTCTTTGGACCAGTTCCCCAGGCTGCGGCGCTTGCGGCCGGTCTCGCGCTGCATCATCGGCAGATCGTAGACCCCGACGTAGCCGGCAGCACAACGGTACAGCGACGGCTCCTTCGCCACGCCCATCAGCGCTGCATAAGCACCATAGCTGGCACCGTAGATGCAGATCTTCGCCGGATCGGCGTGGCCCTGCGCGATCGCCCATTTCGTGGCATCGGTCAGGTCGTCCTGCATGGCGCCGCCCCATTGGCGGGCGCCGGCATTCTGGAACGCCCAGCCATAGTTGCCCGAACCGCGGTAGTTGACCTGCATGACCGTATAACCGGCCGCCGCCAGCATCTGTGCGTCGCGATCGTACTGCCACGCGTCGAAGATGCCGAACGGCCCGCCATGCGGCATCACCACCATCGGCCGGGCGCCCGATGCGGCGCGCGGCCGGGTCAGATAGCCATGGATGGCAAGCCCATCGCGGGCATTGAAGGTGAAGGGTTCGACGGTAGCGGCCTTGTCCGGGTCGATCCAATCGCCGCTGCTCAATACCAGACTCACCTGCTTTTCGGCCGTATTGAACAGATAGAAGTCGCCCGGGCTGTTGCCCGACCATACCCGGATCAACAGCAATTTGCCGTCGCGGGTGCTGGAGGTAATACGAACGGACTGGCCAGGAAAGGCAGCCTCCAGACTGCGGTACTGGCGAGCTTCCGGCGAAGCATCATCGAAGAAAATATTGCGATGCAGTCCATCCATCACCTGCGCGCCGACCGGAATCGAGGTTCCGTTGCGACGGATGATCGACAGCGGGTCGGCGCCGGCGTGATGCAATACCGTTGTGCGTGCGTTGGTGACGGGATCCCAGGCGACGATGCGGTCGGTACCGGCATCCTCGCCCCGTACCTGGAGATAGGCAAGCCGGTTGTCCTGCGAGAACCCCAACGGGATCTCGATCCTCCTGCTGGCGTCCTGGTCGTTGACCAGGCGCCACTCGGTACCCTTGGCATCGCGATAGTACAGCTTGGTGGCGTTGTCCACGCCGGCACCGTAAGCCAGCCGCACTTCGCCGCTGTTGTCGGTGACGAAACTCGCGCGCCGCACCGGCGCACGCGCCAGGGTGACACGACGGCCACTGCGCACATCCAGTTTTTCGGCTCTAGTAAAAGGATCGTCGCCCTGCAACGGCCACACCGAGATCACCGCGTTGCGATCATCGTCGGGCAGTACATCGATCAGGAATGCCGCAACGTCCTCAACCTTTTTGGGCTGGATGCGTGTGCCCGCCCCCTTGCTCTGCACCCGGAAACCGACGAGCAGGTCGACCTGGCCGCCATCGGCATTGATCGCATAGATCTCTCCGGTCGGTTGCGGCTGATCGAGCATGCCAAATTTCTGAGCGATACTGATGAGCACACGCTGGTCGCTCACCCACTCGAAATCATTTACGTGCGCATTGGCCACGGGCCTGAACATGCCGGCCGATTTGAGCCCGTTGCGCGTGAAAATCACCAGCGCGGTCCTGTCTTCCTGCGGTATGGTCGCCGCGTAGTACTCTCCCGAAGGCGATATCTTGATCTCGTTGAATTCATCCTTGCGGATGAACTGCCCAAGATCCACTGCAGCGCCAGCTTCCGCCACCCACATCACCAGGGCCAGCCCCCACCACCACCTGCCTGCTCTCATTCCTTTCTCCCCTGGGGCATCCGGCCCACCGTCGGTCCGATTCTAGCCACACGCTACATTGGCGTCACATGGAGTGGCTCGTCTCCATCGGCGGGAATGCCCCGGTGAGGCGCGAATCACGCTGAGCCCACCCCTCACAATTGCCGTGAAGGCTGCCGATATCGCACATGACCATCCGGACGTACTCACAGCCGGGTAACACAGGATCGAAAGTCGGCGTCCAGGTCCACATACGCCGCGATCGGATGCCACAGATGTTCTGGAAGAACGGATGCAAGGCCATGCTAGCCCCGGTCCCACGGCGGTCGATCAGGTTGGCCATGCCTAGGCGTGGGTCGCCGTGGATCTCTTCCGACAGGCCGGCATTGACACATGCCCTCCTGCCGGCATCTTTCCGGCACATGCTGTCGATCCTTGGCGCTTTCCGGCCTGCCGCGCATCGGGAGAAACGCTGATTCTTCACGCACCGGAGCGACTTTCGCCGACGCTGTCCCGGCACATCGAAAACAATGAAAAAACAGCCGGAAAGAATGCGCCTTGATGCGCTCGCCGATGCGGTATGGTTGCCGCGGCCTGTCGCACCGCAGCGGCGCGACCGTCGTCCATGACGCCCCGCGCATCGTGCTTGCGCAGCGCAGGCCAGTTGCAGGCGCCGCGATGGGCGGCGGCCGCTACTTCTCGAACAGACCGGGAAAAAAAGATGAAGATCCAGGCACCACGCATGGCTGTTCTGGCACTGGCACTGTTTTCCATGGCCGACGCGCATTGCGGCACGCCCGTTACCGCCACCGTGGCCCGACATGGATGCGGCACGCCAACGGCGGAGGAAACGGACACCGCACGCAGCAGGCGCGAAGCCTTCGAGGCGGCGATGCGTTCGCAGGCCATTCCCGGCGCGCAGCTGGTCCATACGCGCGGCGGCATTTCCGAGGCGTACTGCCATGGCGTGCTGAGCAACCATGGCACGGCGAAGGTCGGCGACGACACGGTTTTCCAGGCCGCGTCGCTGTCCAAGGTGGTCGCCGCCTACATCGCGCTGCGCCTGGTCGATGCCGGAAAACTCGACCTGGATACACCCCTGTGGGACTACTGGCATTCGCCGAGGACCAGGGACAACCCGCTGGCGCGCAGGATCACCGCGCGCATGGTGCTCAACCACACCAGTGGACTGCGCAACTGGCAGATATCGCCCTCGGACCCGGCGATCGACCGCACGCCGCTGGAAAGCAAGTTCGCGCCCGGCGAGCACTACGCCTACTCCGGCGAGGGTTTCTACCTGCTGCAGCGCACCCTGGAGCACATCACCGGCTCCCGCTGGAACGCGCTGGCCGCGCGCGAAGTGTTCTCGCCGTTCGACATGCCCAGCAGCAGTTACCTCACCGCCCCCGGGTTCGACGCGCGCACCGCGTCCGGCCACGGCAAGGACGGCACGCCCGAGCCGGACCGGGTGTTCGCCTGGGAGAACACGGCGTGGACCCTGGTCACCAACGCCCACGACTACGACAACTTCATCCAGAGGGCGCTGTACCGCGGCGAAGGGCTGGAACCGGCCACGCACGCGCTGATGTCCGCGCCATCCAGCGACGCCGACGATCCGGCCTCGCCCAGGCCGGCCGATCCATTCATCGGCTGGGGCCTGGGCGTCGGCCTGCAGGACGCCGACGGCAGGCGGCTGGTCTGGCACTGGGGCGACAACCCGGGCTTCAAGGCCTTCTTCATGCTCGACCCGGCCAGCGGCGAGAGCCTGGTGCTGTTCACCAACAGCGAGAACGGGCCGGGCACCTACAGGCAGGTGCTGCGCGCGTTCATGGGACCGGGCAGCTACCCGGCGGTCGACTGGTCCAGTTCGCAGGACTGATGCGAAGGCCGGTGGCGCTGTCTGCGCCACCGGCCCGGTCGTTGCGGTCAACGCATGCTCAACCCCATACCGCCGGTTCCGGCATCGCCATGCGCCCGCGCTGGTAGACGATGCCACCCGGCCAGTCCTCGGCCTGCAGCCAAGGGCCGTCCAGGTCGCAGACTTCGCACAGCTGCGCCAGCACCATGCCCGGCGCGACCGACACCGAACCGCCCAGCATGCAGCCCACCATCAGCCGGAAGCCCGCCGCGCGCGCGGCTGCGGCCAGTTCCAGCGCGGCGGTGAGGCCGCCGGTCTTGTCCAGCTTGATGTTGACGAACTGGTAGCGCCCGACCAGCGCGGGAAGGTCGTCCAGCGTGGACAGCGCCTCGTCGGCGCAGACTGGAATCGCACCGTCGTAACCGAGCAGGCCATCGCCGTCCGCCACCGCTATCGGCTGTTCGAGCAGTTCCACGCCGAATGGCTGCAGGGCTGGCACCCAGGCCCGCAGTTCGTCCACGCTCCACGACTGGTTGGCGTCGACGATCAGCCGCGCCCGCGGCGCGCCACGACGGACCGCGGCCACCGCGTCCAGCGGCGAGCCCTTGCCCACCTTCACCTTGAGCCAGGGGTAATCCGCATGCGCGCGCGCGGTGGCTTCGTAGGCGGCGATGTCGCGGATGCCGATGGTCACCGCGCTTTCGACCGGCTGCCAGTGACGGATGCCGGCGCGCGTCCACACCGGCACGCCACTGCGCCGGGCTTCCATATCCCACAGCGCCGCGTCCAGCGCATGCCGTGCGCCGCCGGCCGGCAGCAGCCGCAGCAGGTCGTGGCGATCGCAGCCCTGTTCCAGCGCCCCGCGCACCTGTTCGATCTGGGCGAGCATGCTCTCCGGCGTCTCGCCCTGGTAGCCGATGCCGCCAGCCTCGCCACGGCCGACCAGGCCGTCCTCGTGCAGTTCGACGATAACCACGCGCGCCTCGCTACGCACGCCGCGGGCAATGGCGAAGGGCTCCTTCAGTCTCCAGGCGTGCGGCCTGGCATGCAGCATGCGCGCCATGACGGCTTCACCCCATGATCGAGGCGACGGCCCGGTCCAGGCGGCTGCGCATCGGGTCGAAGGCGGGCACGCCCAGTTCGCGCTCGGCACGTTCCAGGGCGTCCTGTGCGGCGGCATCGTCCATCGCCGAGGTGTTCAGGCTCACCCCCACCAGGCGCGCGCCGGGGTTGGTCAGCCGCGCCGCCTGCAGGTACAGGTCGCGCGCCACCGCCAGGGTCGGCACCGGGTAATCCGGCCAGCTGACCAGGTGCGTGCGCAGCGGGTCGTGGCACAGCACCAGGCCGTCGGCCTGCGAGCCGTGCAACAGGCCGAGGGTGACGCCGGCGTAGGCAGGATGGAACAGCGAGCCCTGGCCTTCGATCAGGTCCCAGTGGTCGGGCGCGGCGTCGGGCGAGATGCACTCGGCCGCGCCGGCGATGAAGTCGGCGATCACCGCGTCCACGGCGATGCCGGCGCCGGCGATCATGATCCCGGTCTGGCCGGTGGCGCGGAAATCGGCATCGACGCCCTGCCCGCGCATCGCCCGCGCCAGCGCCAGCGCGGTGTATTTCTTGCCCAGCGCGCAGTCGGTGCCGACCATCGCCACGCGCTTGCCGCTGCGCCGCCTGCCGGTTGCGCGCGGCAGGTTGTCCGGTGGCCGCCGCACATCCACCAGCCGCGCCCCCGAACGCGTCGCCGCCTGCGCCAGGCCGGGCACCGATTCCAGCGGCGTGTGCAGGCCGCTGACGATGTCCAGGCCCGCTTCCACCGCGGCGATCAGCAGCGGCCCCCAATGCGCGGGGATGCGCCCGCCGACCGGGGTGACGCCGATCACCAGCGAACGCGCGCCGGCGGCGGCCGCTGCGGCGGGGTCCATCTCCGGCAGGCCGAGGTCGATGCTGCCGCCGGGCAGCCGCGTCTGGCCGATGCAGCCTTGCGCGGTCCAGTCGCGCAGGCCGAAGGCGGTTTTGGCCTTCAGCGGGTTGGTCTCCTCGCCCAGGAACAACAGGTAGGGCATGTGCAGGACCAGCCTGCCGGGTGCCGCGCTCATGGTTTCGCCTCCCTTGCCGCCTGCCACCGTTCATTCGTGTACCGCATCGCTGCCACCTTTGCCCTGGCTGGATCTGCCCGTTGCCATTCGACCATATCGCGCGACGCGGCGAATCGGGAAAAACCCGGATGTTCCTGTCAGCACCAAGCGCGGCTGCCGCAGGGGCCGCCGCTGCGGCTTGCCAGCGCCGCGGAGCCGCTGCTACATAGCCGGAACGCCGCCCGCCGCTGGCCTGCATGCGGCACCGTCGCCACGTTGTCCGCACCTTCCGGGAGATGCCATGTTGATGCTCGATGCCACCTGCGCCTCCGCCACCGCGGACGGCATGGCCGCCGAGCGCGCGGCGCTGGTGAAGGCGCTCGACATGGCCTCGCTGTGGCAGGCCTGTGCGGCGCTGGTCAACAAGGCCCTGCCCTGCCATTCCTGCAGCCTGCTGTTCGACATCGATGGCTACCGGCCGCTGCAGGGCCGCCATCACCTGGCCGATGCCGGCGACGGAGACAGCCGCCTGGTCACCAGCCTGGAGGTGGCCGCGCCCTACCTGGACGCGAATCCGCGGATCCGCTGGTACACGTTCTCGCAGATCGCCTCGCAGGACGCGCTTGCGCCGGAACGGCTCAAGGCGCAGAACCCCACGCCGGCCTGGCGCGAGTTCATCCACCTGGCGTTCTGGGACGGCACGCGGCTGGAGGCGGTGCTGAGCATCCGCATCCTCGCCGCGCACAGCGAACTGTCCGACGCCGAACTGGGCTTCCTGGCCGGGCTGTACCCATTGCTGGACGCGAGCCTGCAGCGCGTGCGCCTGCTCGAATCCGACCGCCTGCGGCACAAGGCCGTGGAAGACCTGCTGTACGAGCTGCCACTGGCGGCGCTGCTGGTGGACGGGGACCTGGCGCCGTCCTACATGTCGCGCGAAGCCAGGCGCATCTGCCGGCGCTGGAGCACGGACGGCGAACGCGACGGGCGCCTGCCGCGCGCGATCGAAGCGCCACTGCGCCGCTGGATGGAGGACGCAACCGGCACGACCATGGCGCCTGGCCAGCGCGCCAGTTTCGCCGTCGCCCATCCGCAGCGGCCCACCGAAACCCTGCGCGTGGAGATCAGTTCGGCACCCGGCAATTCGTCGCGCCACGCGCAGCACCTGTTGATCCTCGCGCCCGCGGGCGAAGCCGGGGAGATCGACGAAGCGCTCCCCGCCCGCGCCCTGCCCCTGCTCAGGTGCCTGTCGCCCAGCGAGCGCAAGGTCGCCGGCCTGGTCGCCTCGGGACTGCGCAACGCGGCCATCGCCGAGCGCCTGTGCCGCTCGCGCAAGACCATCGAGTCGCAGATCAGCTCCATCTTCCGCAAATTGAACGTCGCCAACCGCACGCAGCTGGCGCGGCTGCTGAACTGAAGGCGTGAAGCGCGCGGCCGTCCGGCCTCGCCGCCGAGCGCACATTCAATCGCGGACGGCCCGCGCTACCGCTCCCTGGCCGGATCGCGGGCACGAGCCGGCTTTCATCGACCGTGCCGAGGATGGCATCGCCAGCGACAGCCGAACCGCGCCGGACCGGGGGATTGCGGCGCGGTCGCGATCAGGACGCACATGGGCGCACCTCCGGCCGGTGCGACCACGGTGCAGATGGCACCGCCGCGACTCTGCGGCAACGTGCCATGACGGCGGACGGCGCGCGCCGGAACGTGCGCCTCAGCGCGAAGCCGGCGCCGCCACCTTCGCGCGCCGCACCGCGTCCAGTACCGGCTCCAGCGGCAGGGCCGCGGCGGTGCCGCGGTGTCCCTGCACGGTGTGGGCACGGAACAGCGAATTGACGATGGCCTCCTCGGTCGCTTCGGCGGCGGCCTGGAACAGCGGCGACATGGCTTCGCCGGCGAGGCTGCGCGCCGGCTGCGCCGCCACCTCCGGATCGCGCCGGTTCTCCTTTGCCGTGGAGAAGGCGATGACGTAGTCGCCCGAGCCGTTGGACATCACCGAACCGGTACGCGCCAGCCCGACCAGCGCCCGCTTCGCCAGGCGCTGCAGCTGCGCCGCGTCCAGCGGCGCATCGGTGGCCACCACCATCATGATGCTGCCGTCGCCGGTGCTGGGGGGCGGCACCGCCAGGCCGCGCGCGTAGGCCGCCGGGTCCGGCAGTACCTTCCAGACCGGCACGCCGGCGATGGTGAGTTCGCCGCCGAAATTGCTCTGCACCAGCACGCCGACCGTATAACCGCCCTCGGCCGCGGGCAGCTGCCGCGAACTGGTGCCGATGCCGCCCTTCCAGCCGAATGCAACCGTGCCGGCGCCGGCACCGACATCGCCTTCCTCGACCTCGGCGTAGGAAGGCGTGGCCAGGGCGCGCTCCACCAGCGCCGGCGTCAGCGGCCGCGCGCGGATGTCGCTGAGGTAGCCGTCGTTGGTCTCGCCGACCACCGGATTGATCGAGCGCACCTGCTCCATGCCCGGCTGGCGCAGCAGCCAGTCCACCGCCGCATCGGCAACCTTCCACGTGCTCAGCGTGCCGGTCAGCAGGATTGGCGTTTCCAGCTCGCCCAGTTCCTGCACCTGGGTGATCCCGGCCAGCTTGCCGTAGCCGTTGCCGACGACGATCGCGGCCGGCACCCGCTGCCGGTACACATTGCCGGCATGCGGCAGGACCGCGGTGACGCCGGTATGCAGGCGCGTGCCCTCGCGCAGCGTGGCGTGGCCGACGCCGACCCCGGCCACGTCGGTGATGGCATTGCGCGGCCCGGTCGGCAGCGTGCCGATCACCACGCCCGCCTCGCGCGCCCGCGGCCGCTGCTCGGCGGCGAACGTGGCCGACACCGCACCACCGGCGGCCAGGGCGAACAGCAGGGTGGACCAGGGCTTCATCATTCGGCGATCTCCAGCGGGGCAGATGGGCACCGCGCCACGGTACAGGATGCTTCTCCGCTCCACAGCGCACGCGGGGCCGGATCACCAGCGCCGTTGCATGATGCTGGCGCCGTAACCGTGCCGGCGCATCGGGAGAAATCCTGATTTCCGCCTCGGCGGATGCCTCAAAAACAAAGAGCCCCGAAGTATCGGGGCTCCTGCTGGACATCGATGCTGCCGCTGGCGCGACTCAGAACGGAATGTCGTCGTCGGCGAAGTCGTCCATCGGCGGCGCGGCCGGCTGCTGGGCCGGTGCCTGGCGCTGCGGGCGCTGGCCGTAGCCGCCGCCCTGGTCCTGGTTGCCGTAGCCGCCACCGCCGCCGCCCTGCGGGCGCGGGGCCGACTGGCGCTGCGGGCGCTCGCCGCCATAGCCGCCACCACCGCCGCCACCCTCGCCACGGCCGCCGAGCATTTGCATCTCGTTGGCGACGATGTCGGTGGTGTACTTCTCCACGCCGTCCTGGCCGGTGAACTTGTCGTAGCGGATCTCGCCTTCGACGTAGACCTGCGAACCCTTGCGCAGGTACTCGCCGGCGATTTCGCCGAGCTTGCCGAAGAACACCACGCGGTGCCATTCAGTGCGTTCCTGGTTGTTGCCGTCGCGGTCCTTGCGCACGCTGGTGGTGGCCAGGCTGATGCGGGTCACGGCCATGCCGCTCTGGGTGTACTTCACGTCCGGGTCGTTGCCGAGGTTGCCGACCAGGATGACTTTGTTGATGCCGCGCGCCATGGGATTCGCTCTTTGCGTTGTGTGCCGGGGTTTGTGCCGGCTGCAGCCGGCATCCGTGGTTCCCGGGTGCAGGCGCCGGGAGGGGACGGGACACGGGATGGTAACAACCCATCCCCTTCCCGCCCACCCCGTCGCCTCATCCCGCGTCGTCCGCCGACAGGCTGGTGAGGTAAGCGCCTACGTCGGCGGGCCACTGGCCGACGCGGCCGGCGAAGCCGGCGGCGTCGCCCGCGAACAGGGCGCGGCTGGCCTCCTCGAAGCCCGGCAGGTCGCCGGCCAGCGCCAGCATCGCCCGGTACTGCGCCTCGCGGCGCTGGCGCTGGCCGCCGGCCCCACCTTCGCGCCGGCGCGCCTCCTCCACCAGCCTGCGCAGGGTCGCCGACGCCCCGCCGGGCTGGGCCGCCAGCCATTGCCAGTGGCGCGGCAGCAGGGTGACCTCGCGCGCCACCACGCCCAGCCGCGGCCGGCCGCGTTCCTTCGGCGCGGGCGGTTCCGCTTCATCGGGCGCCGGGAAGCGCGCCCGCAGCCGCTCCAGCACTTCGCCGGCATCGCCGCGCAGGTCCAGGTCCAGGCTCTGCCCGGTGCGGTCGTCCAGCAGCAGCAGGGGCCGCCCATCGGCCGCCACGCCCGCGCGCGCGACGGCTTCCCGCACCACCTGCCGCAGTTCGCCGCGGGCCAGCAGGCGGCAGCCTTCGAACAGGGCGTGGGGCGCCTTCAGGGGATCGTTCATGCATCGGCTCCATATTTGACCCGGGTAATATTGCCACGCTATTTTTACCCGGGCAATATGTTCCTCCCTTTAAGGACCGCCCTCTCATGGACAAGCACCAGCGCCGGCAGCAGATCGCCGATTACAAACGCCGCCCGGTCCGCCGCGGCATCTACCACGTGCACTGCACCGCCAGCGGCGAGAGCTGGGCCGGGCCGGCCAACGACCTGTCCACCATCGGCAACCGGCTGTGGTTCACCCTGCGCCTGGGCAACCATCCGCACCGTGCGCTGCAGCAGGCCTGGAATACGCATGGTGCCGGGGCGTTCGAATGCCACGACGCGCTGGAGCTGGAAGACGAGCCGGACCTGCATGAATTCGAGCGCGCGCGCCTGCTGCAGCACGCGCTGGCCGAGGTCTGCCGGCGGACCGGCGCCACGCCGCTGCGCTGACCCGGCGCGGCGGCGCCCTCGCCGCCGCCGCATGGCATGATGGCCGGCACCTTCACGCTGCCGGTCATGATGGTCATCAAGGGCAAAGCCACGTCACTGGATATCGCGCACATGGCCGGCGTTTCGCAGCCGACGGTGTCGCGCGCCCTGCGCGGCAGCCCGATGGTCAACGCCGAGACGCGCCGGCGCATCCTGGAGATCGCCCGGCAGCTGAACTACAAGGTCGACAAGAACGCTTCCAGCCTGCGCTGCCAGCAGTCCGGCACGCTGGCGCTGCTGTTCTTCGAGGACCCGACCCCGGACGACTCGCTGATCAACCCGTTCTTCCACTCGATGCTGGGTTCGATCACCCGCGCCTGCGCGCTGAAGGGACAGGACCTGCTGGTGTCGTTCCAGCAGCTGTCCAGCGACTGGCACGCCGATTTCGAGGACAGCAACAAGGCCGACGGCATCATCCTGCTCGGCTACGGCGATTACCACGAATCGGTGGAACGGCTGCAGCGGCTGGTCGAACAAGGCACGCATTTCGTGCGCTGGGGCGCGGCCCTGCCCGGCCAGCCGGGCGTATCGGTGGGCAGCGACAATTTCCAGGGCGGCTACGACATCACCGCGCACCTGCTCGACCAGGGCCGGCGCCGCATCGCCTTCCTCGGCCATGCCTCCAGCCATTACCCGGAGTTCGAGGAACGCTACCGCGGCCACGCGCAGGCGCTGCGCGCGCGCGGCCTGGCGGCCGAGCCGGCGCTGCAGCACGACGCCATCACCACCGAGGAATCCGGCCACGCCGCCTGCGCCGCCCTGCTCGCCGGCGGGCAGCGTTTCGACGCGGTATGCGCGGCCAGCGACCTGATCGCCATCGGCGCGCTGCGCGCCCTGCGCGAGCATGGCCTGCGCATACCGCAGGACGTGGCGGTCACCGGCTTCGACGACATTCCGCTGGCAGCCTCGGTGTCGCCGGCGCTGACCACGGTGCAGCAGGACACCAAGCAGGCCGGGCAGCTGCTGGTGGAGAAGCTGCTGGCGCTGATCGCGCGCGAGCCGGTGGAGAGCCAGAGCATCCCGGTGAAGCTGGTGGTGCGCGAGTCGTCGCGGGCGCGGGAGCAACCGTAGGAGCGGCTTGAGCCGCGAACGCTTTCGTGGCCTTACCGGGAAAGCGCCATCGCGGCTGATGGCCCGAAGCCACCCGGAGCCGCTCCTGCGACATGAGACGTTACCGGGAAAGCACCATGCGAGGCCAGCCCCGCATCCACAGGGTCAGCTGAAATCCTTGAGCAGTTCGCCCACGCCCGAAGGCGATATCTCGAAGCCCAACGGAGTGCCGGGGTTCACCACCACGCCGTAGCCGCCGGGCACCCGCCGCAGCACGTCCAGCATCGGCCAGCGCAGCGTGTGCGGCGCCTGCTGGGTGTGGAAACCGACGCGCGCCAGGTCGGTGAACACCGCCACGTGCAGCACGCCCTGCTTGTCGAACAGCAGCGGATCGAAACCGCTGCCGTCGGGCGTGACCAGGCTGCCGGTGAGCAGCACCACTTCCGAGGCGACGAAGGCCTGCATGAAGGCCTTGATCGGCACCGTGCCGTCCATGGCCGCCTTCAGCAGCGTTTCGAGCGGAGTCTGCGGGGGAAGCGTGTCCATGGCGGGCGGGTATCGGCGGGGCGAGGATTGTACCGTCGCGGCGCGCGGCAACCGTAGGAGCGGCTTCAGCCGCGATGGGGCTTTCCCCTGTGACCTCCCGCGCGGCCGGCAGGATCCGCAGGCAGGCCCCGTCGCGGCTGAAGCCGCTCCTACGGGGGGCGCGTCAGCGCGCCAGGCGCGCGTCGCGGGCGGCCTGGTCGGCCATCGCCGCGTCCAGCTGCGCCTGCAGTTCCGGCTGCCGCACCTCGGCGTCGAGCACGTACACCTTGACGCCATGCGCCGGCACCCGCGCCTTCAGCACGTCATGCACCGCTGCCGCGCCGCCGTCCAGCGCGTCGCGCCAGGTGCCGGCCTGCAGGTAGCGGCGCACCTCGACGCTCTGCTCCGCATCGCCCTTGTTGAGCAGCACCAACGCGGTCTGCGCGGTGTCGCCGTGCTGCAGCACGCGGTAGAACACCGCCTGGTCGCCCTGCAGGCGTTCGTTGACCTGCAGGCCGCGCTGCAGCGCCGGGGTGGCCTCGCGCAGGCGCGCGATGCGCTGCAGCGGCGCGAAGATCGGGCTGCGCGGCGCCGCGTCGATGCGTTCCTGGCCGAAGTAGGCGCGGTTGCCGGCATGCTCGGCGCGGCCACGCATGAAGCCGGTTTCCGAACCGTAGTAGAGCACCGGGATGCCGCGCGCGGTGAACAGCCAGTTGTGCGCGTCGATGAAGCCGTCGTCGCTGGCGTCCAGCCGCGCCATGTCGTGGTTGTCATAGAACGTCATCAGCGCGTACGGGTTGGCGTAGGGGCCGCCTTGCAGGTGCAGCGGCCCGGCCAGCGCCTCGAAACCCTTGCCTTCCCTGCCGAATACCGCCGACAGCGCGCCGCGCAGCGGGAAATCCAGCACGCTGACGTTGGCGTTGGCCGGCCAGGTGTGCTCGGCGATGCGCGCGGCGTCGTAATCGAAGGCCTCGCCGAACATGAACATGCCCGGGTGTTCGGCGCGGATGCGCTTGACGAAGGCATGCCACCACGGGTGCGGCAGCCAGCCGATGGTGTCGATGCGCAGCGCGTCCACGCCCTGCGCCGTCCATTGCAGGTAGGCGCCGGCCAGGTAGTCCATCACCGCCGGGTTGTCCTGGTTGAAATCGGACAGTTCGGCCAGGTTGCCGTCGAAGATCGAGCCGGTGGCTCCGTCCACCGGGCCGATGGCGTTGTAGAAGGCGTGCAGCGGGTTGTGCGCCGGGTCCAGCTGCGGCGGCGGCAGGTTCTGGTGGTCGGCAACCAGCCTGCCTTCCCTGTCGAACAGTTGGCCGAACTGCGGCTGCCGCACCGGCATCGTCCACGCCGGCGAGCCGTGGTTGCCGACGATGTCCAGCACCACCTTCAACCCGGCATCGTGCAGGCCGCGGGTGAAACCGGAAAAATCCAGGTCCGCGCTCGGCAGGTGTTCGTCGAGCCGGTAGAAATTGACGCCCCAGTAGCCGTGGTAGCCGGTCTTGCCGCGGTCGGTCAGGGTGCTGGTGCAGGTGACCGGCCTGCTGCCGGTGAAGGCCTGGTCGGGGTTGTCGACGATGGGCGTGATCCATACCGCGCCGAAGCCGAGGCCGCGGATGTAGCCGGCGTTGTCGAGCACGCCTTTGAAATCGCCGCCGAGGTAGCCGATGTTGCCGTCGATGCCGTCCGCGCAGTGCACCGGAATGTCGAAGGTGCGGTGCGCGCCGCCCTGGTCGCGCTGGTCGTTGGCCGGGTCGCCGTTGACGAAGCGATCGGTGACGACGAAGTACACCGCGTCGCTGGCGAACGGCTCGGTGGTGCCGACGTAGTCCGGGCGGGTGCCGGCCGCCGCGCCGCCGGCCAGCAGTGCAAGGGAAAGCGCCGGCGCAAGGCCGGCCATCGACAGACGCACGCGCATCACACCACCTCCGGACGGGACGGAACCCGCAGCACGCACAGGCCGGCCACGAACAGGCTGCAGCCGCCGAGCACCAGCACGTGCATCGGCACGCCGCCCAGCCACGCGCGCAGGGCGAAGCCGAGCGCGCTGGCGGCCACCAGCTGCGGGATCACGATGAAGAAATTGAAGATGCCCATGTACACGCCCATCTTCGCCGCGGGCACGCTGTCGGACAGCAGCGCATACGGCAGCGACAGGATCGAGGCCCAGGCGAAGCCCACCCCGACCATGGACAGCAGCAGCCATGCCGGGTCGGCGATGAACATCAGCGAGACCAGGCCGGCGCCGCCCAGCCACAGGTTGAGCAGGTGGCTCCAGCGCAGGCCCAGGGCCCGCACCATGGCCGGAATGACCAGCGCCGCCAGCGCGGCGAAGCCGTTGTAGGCGCCGAACAGCACGCCCACCCAGTTGGCGCCTTCGTTGTACGCGGCCGACTGCGGGTCGGTGGAGCCGAAATGGGTGCCGGCCACCGCCGCGGTGGTGTAGATCCACATCGCGAACAGCGCGAACCAGGAGAAGAACTGCACCCACGCCAGCCGCCGCATGGTCGGCGGCATCGCGCGCAGGTCGCCGACGATGGCCGCCAGCATGTGCGTGCCCGGCAGCCACCGCGCCAGCGCCAGCAGCACGCCGTAGGCGGCGCACAGGCCGGCCAGCACGTAGAGCATCCTGTCGCCCTGCCGCCAGGCGATCAGCGCCGCCAGTGCGATGCCGAGCAGCAGCCACGCACCGGCCTGCGCCCATGAAGGCGCGCCGCTGGCCGCGGCCACGCGGTGCCCGGCGGCAGGTTCGGCGTCGTCGAAGGACGCCAGCTCCGCCGGCGCGTATTCGCGGGTGCTGAACACCGTCCACGCGATCGCCGCCAGCAGCACCACCGCGCCGAAGTAGAACGCATAGCGCACCGTGTCCGGCACCTCGCCCGGCGCGGCGGTGTTGGCCACGCCCCAGTGCGCCAGCAGGTAGGGCAGCAGGCTGGCGACGATGGCGCCGACGCCGATGAAGAAGCTCTGCATCGCGTAGCCGGCCGGGCGCTGGCGCGGCGCCAGCTGGTCGCCGACGAAGGCGCGGAACGGTTCCATCGACACGTTGATCGAGGCGTCCAGCACCCACAGCGTACCGGCCGCGATCCACAGCGTCGGCGAGTTGGGCATCAGCAGCAGCGCCAGCGTGGTCAGCACCGCGCCGGCCATGAAGAACGGCCGGCGCCGGCCCCAGCGGGTCCAGGTGCGGTCGGACAGGTAGCCGACCACCGGTTGCACCAGCAGGCCGGTCAGCGGCGCGGCGATCCACAGCCCCGGCACGGCCTCCATCGACGCACCCAGCGTCTCGAAGATGCGGCTGGCATTGGCGTTCTGCAGCGCGAAGCCGAACTGGATGCCGAGGAACCCGAAACACATGTTCCAGATCTGCCAGAACGACAGCTGCGGTTTGCTTTTCATCAAGCGCTTCCCCCCTCCGGGAATCACGGATGCGATGTGCGGCGCCGATGCGCCCGGGCCATGGTAGAGGCCGCCCGGCGGATGCGCACCGCCGGTGCATACGTATTCAGTGCCGCTGCCGGCAATGACGCTGCGCACCAACTGGAATAGTGGCGACACCCGCTTTCCGTTCCCGCACTCCGGAGTCGATACCCGCCATGGCCCCGCCACGCCCCTGCTCCCGCCTGTTCCGCATCAAACTCGCCTTCGTCCTGCTGCTGGCCGGCCTGCCCGCGGCGCAGGCGGCCGAGCTGGCCCGCATCGGTTCGCCCGGCGGGGTGCTCACGGTCGCGCTCGAAGCACAGCACGAAGGGCGCATCGCCTACCGCGTCGAACGCGGGGGCCAGGCGGTGATCGCGCCGTCGCGGCTGGGTTTCCTGCTCGGCGACGGCCGGCTGGAACGCAATCTCGAACTGGTCGGGCAATCCCGCCGCAGCTTCGACGAGACCTGGGAACAGCCCTGGGGCGAGCGCCGCCTGACCCGCAACCACTACAACGAGCTGCGCGCCAGCTTCGCCGAGAAGGCGGTGGACGCCACCCATCCCGGGCGCCGCTTCGACGTGGTGTTCCGCGTCTACGACGATGGCGTCGGCTTGCGCTATGAGTTCCCGAAGCAGGCGGCGATGCAGCAGGCCCGCATCCGCGCCGAGCTGACCGAGTTCGCGCTCGCCCGCCCCGCCACCGCGTGGTGGATTCCGGCGTTCGAGTGGAACCGCGAGGAATACCTGTACCGCCGCATGCCGCTGCGCGAAATCGGCACCGCGCAGACCCCGCTCACCCTGCGCGACGACAGCGGCCTGCACATCTCCCTGCATGAAGCCGCGCTGGTGGATTACGCCGGCATGAACCTGGCCCGCGGCGACGGCGACGTGCTGCGCGCCGCGCTCACCCCCGGCAGCGGCGACGCCGCGGTGGTGCGCACGCTGCCGTTCCACACGCCGTGGCGCACCATCCAGGTCGGCGAGCGCGCCGGCGACCTGGCCGAATCCAGCCTGGTCCTCAACCTCAACGAACCCAACGCCATCGGCGACGTCAGCTGGTTCACCCCGGCCAAGTACGTGGGCGTGTGGTGGTCGCTGCACCTGGAGACCGAGACCTGGGCGACCGGCGCGAAGCATGGCGCCACCACCGCCAACACGCGCCGCTACATCGATTTCGCCGCCGCCAACGGTTTCCGCGGCGTGCTGGTGGAAGGCTGGAACCCCGGCTGGGACGGCAACTGGTTCGCCAACGGCTGGGGCTTCGACTTCACCCGCGCCACCGCCGATTTCGACCTGCCCGCGCTGGCGAAGTACGCCGCCGGCAAGGGCGTGCACCTGATCGGCCACCATGAGACCGCCTGCGCGGTCAGCCACTACGAGCGCCAGCTGCCGGCCGCGCTCGACCTGTACGCGCGCAACGGCGTGGACGTGGTCAAGACCGGCTACGTCTGCGACGCCGGCGACATCCAGCGCCAGGACGAGGAAGGCGGGCCGGTGGTGCGCGAATGGCACGAGGGGCAGTGGATGAGCAACCACCACCTGCGCGTGGTGCGGCAGGCGGCGCAGCGGCATATCGCGGTCAACGCGCACGAGCCGATCAAGGACACCGGCCTGCGCCGCACGTACCCGAACTGGGTTTCGCGCGAGGGCGCGCGCGGCATGGAATACAACGCCTGGGGCGCGCCGCCGAATCCGCCGGAACATGAGGCCACCCTGGTGTTCACCCGCATGCTGGCCGGGCCGATGGACTACACCCCCGGCATCGTCAGCCTGAAGGGCCGCAACGGCCTGCCGCTGCGCAGCACCCTGGCCAAGCAGCTGGCGCTGTACGTGGTGCTGTACAGCCCGGTGCAGATGGTGGCCGACCTGCCCGAGCATTACGCGCAGCATGCCGATGCCTTCCAGTTCATCCGCGACGTGGCGGTGGACTGGGAGGAAAGCCATGTGCTCGACGGCGAGGTCGGGCAGTTCGCGACCATCGCGCGCAGGGCGCGCGGCAGCGGCGAATGGTTCCTGGGCAGCGTCGGCGACGACCAGCCGCGCGAACTGGACACGCCGCTGTCCTTCCTCGAACCGGGCCGCCGCTACCGCGCCGAGATCTACCGCGACGGCGACGGCGCCAACTGGCGCGACCAGCCCTTCGCCTTCGCCCGCGAGACCCGGGAGGTCGGCAGCGGCGACCGCATCGTGCTGAAGCTCGCGCCCGGCGGCGGCGCCGCGATCCGCTTCGTGCCGCTGGATTGATTGCGCCGTGGTGCGACGCCTGCCCGCATGGCTGTTCGGCCGCCTCATGCCGGGCAGGCCCGGCATCTGCTACCGCGACTGCGCATGACCGACGGCGCCTCCTGGCGCCGTTGCCATCGTTGTCATCCAGAAACCTGCCGGGCGTGGCGCGGCCCGGCGCATTGAATACGTATGCAGCCCGATTCCACGACGTTGCCCGCTGATTACCATGCATGACAGTCGCAATCAGACCGCATCGCATCGGCGACGAGGGCCCGGAATCCGAACCGGGCGCACGCACGGAACAACCAAACGACATCACCTGGGAGAGGGGAGAATGTTGAACACCAAGCGCAACCTGTTGAGCGTGGCGCTCGCGTCCGCGCTGGCCCTGCAGGCCAGCGGCGCATACGCGCAGAGCAGCACGGACGACGACAAGAAGAAGGCCGACGCCGTCGAACTGGACACGGTCACCGTCACCGGCATCCGCCGCGGCATCGAGAGCGCGATCTCGGTCAAGCGCGACGCCACGTCGATTGTCGAGGCGGTCTCGGCCGAGGACATCGGCAAGCTGCCGGACGTGAGCATCGCCGAATCCATCGCCCGCCTGCCCGGCCTGGCCGCCCAGCGCGTGGCCGGCCGCGCCCAGGTGATCAGCGTGCGCGGCCTGTCGCCGGACTTCGCCACCACCCTGCTCAACGGTCGCGAGATGGTCAGCACCGGCGACAACCGCAGCGTCGAGTTCGACCAGTACCCGTCCGAGCTGATCAGCGGCGTGACCGTGTACAAGACGCCCGACGCCGGCCTGGTCGGCCAGGGCCTGTCCGGCACGCTGGACATGCAGACCGTGCGTCCGCTCAGCTACAGCGACCGCGTGATCGCCATCAGCGGCCGCTACCAGAAGAACTCGCTGGGCGAAGCCGCCAACGTCGACCCCTACGGCAACCGCTTCAACATCAGCTTCGTGGACAAATTCGCCGACGACACCCTCGGCCTGGCCATCGGCTACTCGCATTCGGACATGGCCAAGCAGGAGAACCAGGTCGGCCTGTACGAACCGTGGCAGGCGCTGGGCGGCAACGACTGGCGCCCGGGCGTGGCCGCCGGCACGTTCTACTCCGACGGCATCAAGGCGCTGCGCCGCACCGGCAACGCCAGGCGCGACGGCGTGATGGCCACCCTGCAGTTCCGCCCGAACAACGCCTGGACCAGCACGCTCGACGCGTTCTACACCAAGGCCAAGGAATACGACACCGCCAACCAGCTGGAAATCCACCTGGGCGGCTACAACGGCGGCTACGACCCGCTGTACCTCACCGACGTGGTGACCCGCGACGGCAGCTTCGTCAGCGGCACCGCGCACAACGTCTATCCGCTGGTGCGCGGCATGTACAACCACCGCGAAGACAGCATCAAGGCCTTTGGCTGGAACAACGAATTCACCTTCGGCGACGTGCGCGTGGTGGCCGACGTCAGCTGGTCCAAGGCCGAGCGCGACGAGATCAACCTGGAAAACAACCTGCAGCTGCTGCCGGCGCCGCAGCTGGATTCGGTGAAGCTCGACTTCGCCGGCGGCAACTTCCCGCGGTTCACGCCGGGCCTGGACTACTCGGACTACGGCAAGCTGTACCTGACCAACACCATCTACGGCTCGGGCTACGGCAAGACCCCGCACGTGGACGACGAGCTGAAGGGCTTCAGGCTGGCGGCCAACTTCCCGGCGCCGGAGGGCTTCAGCTGGTTCAGCGACATCGACGTGGGCTTCAACTACGCCGACCGCAGCAAGGACAAGACCCAGGCCGAGGGCAACATCAACCTCGGCGCGCAGGGCATCACCAGCATCGCCTCCGACCTGCAGTACGCGCCGGTCGACCTGGGCTTCGCCGGCGCCGGCTACATTCCGGCCTGGAACGTCCCGGCGGCCGTGGCCAGGTACATGGTGTTCAAGCCGACCACCACCGAAAGCTACCTGATTCCCAAGCAGTGGACCGTGGAAGAGCAGATCGCCACGATGTTCCTGCGCGCCAACATCAGCACCCAGATCGGCTCGATCCCGGTGCGCGGCAACATCGGCATCCAGGGCCAGCGCGTGGACCAGTCCTCGCAGTCCAACTACTGGGATGGTTCGCAGCCGGCTGGCAGCCAGGTCATTCCGATCGACGAAGGCAGCAAGTACTTCAAGTTCCTGCCCAGCCTGAACCTGGCCTTCGAACTGCCGGCCGAGAACACCGTGCGCTTCGCCCTGGCCCGCCAGGCGGCGCGCCCGCGCGTGGACGAGATGCGCGCCTCGATGGAATTCGGCATGGACACCGGCCAGGGCAAGCCCGGCGCCAGCGGCGGCAATCCGCACCTGAAGCCGTGGCTGGCCAATGCCGTGGACCTGTCCTGGGAAAAATACTTCGGCAACAAGGCCTATATTGCCGCCGCGGTGTTCTACAAGGACCTGAAAACCTACATCTACACCGAAAAGCGCGATGGCTACGATTTCACCAGCCAGGTCGTCGAGTGGCTGAAGATTCCGGCCAACGAAGCACAGCTCCAGGCGCCGGCGCAGATGACCGGCACCTACACCGCGCCGTTCAACGGCAGCGGCGGCAGCCTGCGCGGCGCGGAACTGACCGCCTCGCTGCCGCTGGACCTGTTCGCCGACGCCCTGCGCGGCTTCGGCGTGGTCGCCAGCGCCAGCTTCAACGACAGCAACATCCACATCCCGCCGGATCCGGGCACCACCTCCAGCGTCGGCAATGACCCGATCATGCTGCCGGGCCTGTCCAGGCGCGTGTACAACTTCACCGCCTACTACGAGAACGACGGCTTCGAAGTGCGCCTGAACCAGCGCAAGCGCTCGGACTTCATCGGCGAGATCGGCAACTTCAACGGCAACCGCACCCTGCGCTACGTCAAGGGCGAGAACGTGCTGGACGCGCAGCTGGGCTACAGCTTCGGCGACGGCACGATGTTCCGGGGCCTGAGCCTGTTCCTGCAGGCCAGCAACCTGACCAATTCGAAGTACGAGACCTATGCCGGCAGCAAGGACCGCCCGCTGGAAACCGTGGAATGGGGCCGCAGCTACCAGATCGGCGTGAACTACAAGTTCTGATCCGGCGCCGGTTGTTGCGCGACAAGGCCCGCTGCGCAGGCAGCGGGCTTTTTCGTGCCTGGGTGGGCATCGCCAGCCGCCACGCCCTGCCCCTGTAGGAGCGACTTCAGTCGCGAAAGGGCTTCACCGGCAAAGCCCCATCGCGACTGAAGTCGCTCCTACGAAGGGTGCGCCATTGCCTGCGCCGGTTCTGTCGCAGCCGCCGCGCAGGCAGCGAGCTTTTCGGGCGCGGGAGGCAGGATGCGCAAGTGCGTTGGATGGAATCCGCAATACCCAACGACGGGATGCGCCAGCCAGAACAGCAGCCAGCCCCACCCCGCCTGCCCCCGTAGGAGCGACTTCAGTCGCGAAAGGGCTTCACCGGTAAAGCCTCATCGCGACTGAAGTCGCTCCTACGAAGGGCGCGCCATTGCCTGCGCCGGTTCTGTCGCAGCCGCCGCGCAGGCAGCGAGCTCTTCGGGCGCGAGAGGCAGAATGCGGAAATGCGTTGGATTGAATCCCGCAATATCCAACGACGGAATGCGCCAGTCAGAACAGCGCCCAGCCCACCCCGCCTGCTCCCGCAGGAGCGACTTCAGTCGCGAAAGGGTTTCACCGGTAAAGCCTCATCGCGACTGAAGTCGCTCCTACGAGGTAGAAGCCATCGCCTGTTTTCCTCTACGCACGCTTCTGGCGATGCCCAACAGAAAGGGCGGAGATCGCTCTCCGCCCTGCTCTGCCGCATCGTGTATCAACCGCTCAGCCGCGCCGCGCGCAGTACACCGCGTGCGCCGGCAGCACCAGCTCGCCGTCCTCGACATGGCCGGCGACCGGGCCGGGCACGTCCAGGGCCTGCCATCGGCCGGCGGGCAACCCATGCCGCACCGGCGCGGACGACAGGTTGAAGGCCAGCAGCAAAGTCTCGCCTTCGAGCGTGCGCTCGAACAGCAGCACCGGCTCGGCGCTGTCGAGGAAGCGGATCGCGCCGCCCACCAGCGCGGGCTGCGTGTGGCGCCAGGCCAGGAAGGCGCGGAAGGCATTGAGCACCGAACCCGGCGCGGCTTCCTGCGCCTGCACCGACAGCGCGCGGTGCTCGGCCGGGATCGGCAGCCACGGCCTGGCGCTGCTGAAACCGGCCAGCTCGGCGCCGGTCCACGGCATCGGCGTGCGGCAGCCGTCGCGGCCCTTGAAGTTGGGCCAGAAGGTGATGCCGTAGGGGTCCTGCAGCGCCTCGAACGGCACCTCGGCCTCACCCAGGCCCAGCTCCTCGCCTTGGTAGATGCACACCGAACCGCGCAGCGAGCACACCAGCGCGGCCAGCATCTTCGCCATCGACGGATCGGCCGGCGCGCCGCCCCAGCGCGTCACCGCGCGCTGCACGTCGTGGTTGGATACCGCCCAGCACGGCCAGCCGTCGCGCATCGTCGCTTCCAGCTTCTCCACCGTGGCGCGGATGTAGCCGGCGCTGTAGTCGTCCACCAGCAGCTCGAAGCTGTAGCCCATGTGCAGGCGACCCGGCGCGGTGTATTCGGCGGTGGTGGCCAGCGAATCCTCGGAGGAAATCTCGCCCAGCGTCACCGCGCCCGGGTACTGGTCCAGCAGCGCGCGCAGGCGCTCGAGGAAGCCGACGTTCTCCGGCCGGGTGTTGTTGTAGTAGTGGTACTGGAACGCGTATGGGTTGTCCGGGCTGAAGCCGCGGCCCACGCGCTCGCTTTCCGGCTTGGCCGGGTTGTCGCGCAGCTGCGCGTCGTGGAAGCAGAAGTTGATCGAGTCCAGGCGGAAGCCGTCGACGCCGCGGTCCAGCCAGAACTTCACGTAGTCCAGCGTGGCCTGCTGCACCGCCGGGTTGTGGAAGTTCAGGTCCGGCTGCGAGGACAGGAAGTTGTGCAGGTAGTACTGGCGCCGGCGCGGCTCCCACTTCCAGGCCACGCCGCCGAAGATCGACAGCCAGTTGTTGGGCGGCGTGCCGTCCTCGCGCGCGTCGGCCCACACGTACCAGTCGGCCCGGGGGTTGTCACGGCTCTGCCGGCTCTCGCGGAACCAGTCGTGCTGGTCGGAGGTGTGGCTGAACACCTGGTCGATCATCACCTTCAGGCCCAGCGCGTGCGCCTTCGCCAGCAGGCGGTCGAAGTCGTCCAGCGTGCCGAACAGCGGGTCGACGTCGCGCTGGTCGGCGATGTCGTAGCCGAAATCGGCCATCGGCGAGCGGAAGAACGGCGATACCCAGATCGCATCCACGCCCAGCGAGGCGACGTAGTCGAGCCGGTCGATGATGCCCGGCAGGTCGCCGACGCCATCGCCGTCGGTGTCCAGGAAGCTGCGCGGATAGATCTGGTAGATGACGGCGCCCCGCCACCAGGGAGTGTTCGACATCGAGCGCCCCTCCGGGCTGTGCGTGCCCGCGGCCGGGCATGGATGAACCCGACCAGCTTAGCGGCGGCACCGGAGCCATGGCGCGCTGTGCATACGTATTCACGGCCGCGCGGGCGCTCACGCCCGGTCCTCGGCGGCACCGCCTATAATTGCCCCACGCCCCCCGACGCCATCGCATGAGCATCGCCGAAGACCTCCGCCCCGCGCTGGGCCTGCCCGCCATCCAGACCCTGGCCGCCCCGGACATGGCCGCCGTCGATGCCCTGATCCGCCATCGCCTGTCCTCCGACGTGGTGCTGATCAACCAGATCGCCGACCACATCATTTCCGCCGGCGGCAAGCGCCTGCGGCCGATGCTGGTGATGCTGGCCGGCCACGCCGCCGGCGGCGCCGGCCCGGGGCACCACCAGCTGGCGGCGATCATCGAGTTCATCCACACCTCCACCCTGCTGCACGACGACGTGGTGGACGAGTCGGACCTGCGCCGCGGCCGCAGCACCGCCAACGCGCTGTGGGGCAACGCGCCCAGCGTGCTGGTCGGCGATTTCCTGTACTCGCGCAGCTTCCAGCTGATGGTCGAGCTGGACCGCATGCCGGTGATGCGCATCCTGGCCGACACCACCAACCGCATCGCCGAGGGCGAGGTGCTGCAGCTGCTGCACGTCCACAACCCGGACACCGACGAGGCCGCCTACCTGCGCGTGATCGAGCGCAAGACCGCGGTGCTGTTCGCCGCCGGCACCCGCTTGGGCGCGCTGGCCAGCGGCGCCGGCGAAACCGTGCAGCAGCAGCTCTACGATTACGGCATGGCGCTGGGCTATGCGTTCCAGATCGCCGACGACGTGCTGGACTACTCGGCCAACGCCGAGGAGCTGGGCAAGAACCTGGGCGACGACCTGGCCGAGGGCAAGGCCACGCTGCCGCTGATCCACGCGATGGCGCATTCGGACGCCGCCGTGCGCGAACGCCTGCGCGAAATCGTGCAGGAAGGCGACGCCGGGGCGATGCCGGAAGTGCTGGCCGCCATCCACGCCACCGGCGGCCTGGAATACAGCCGCCAGCGCGCGGTGGAGTACGCCGACGCCGCCGAGCGCGCGCTCGACGGCCTGCCCGAAAGCGAAGCGGTCGCCGCCCTGCGCGGCCTGGCCCGCTACGCGGTCGAACGCAGCCACTGAGCCCGATGACGGCGCTGCACCGCTTCAGCGACGAAGAGCGCGCCGTGCTGCTGGCGCTGAAGGGCGTCGGCGCCACCGTGGTGGCGCGGCTGGAACAACTGGGTTTCCACACGCTGCGGCAACTGGCGCAGGCCGAGCCCGGCGACATCGTCAGCCAGGCCTCGGCGATGCTGGGCAGCAGCTGCTGGCGCAACAGCCCGCAGGCGCGCGCCGCGATCACCGGCGCGATCGATGCGGCCCGCGCCAGCCAAGGCCACTGATCCGCCTTCGCCCGGGTTGTGCCAGGAAAGCTCCCCTGCGGGGCAGGCTACGCCGCTACGGGTCAATCGCCCAGGCGTTCTTCCAGGAAGTTGTCCATCATCTTCCAGGCACGTCTGGCCGCGCGCGGGTCGTAGACGCAGCCCGGCGGGCTGTTGGCGTCGGACTCGGCGAAGCAGTGCACCGCGCCGCTGAAGTTGACGAACTGCCAGTCGGCGCCGGCCGCGTCCATTTCCCTGCCGAAAGCGGCGATGTCCTCGGCGGTCACGCCCTGGTCGGCGGCGCCGTTGAGCACCAGCATCGGCACCCTGGCGCTGTGCGCCGCGGCCGGTGCCGGCGACGCCAGCCCGCCATGCAGGCTCACCACGCCGGCCAGCGGCATGCCGGCGCGCGCCATTTCCAGCACCGTAGTGCCGCCGAAGCAGAACCCCACCGCGCCGATACGGGCGGCATCCAGCGGCGCCTTGCCGGCCTGTGCCTTCAGCGCCTCCAGCGCCGCCCCGGCACGTGCGCGCAGTTCGGCGCGGTTCTCGCGCAGCGGCCTGGAGGCCGCGGCGGCTTCATCGTTGTCCTTCGGGCGGACCTGCTTGCCGTAGACGTCGGCCACCAGCACCACGTAGTCGTCGCCGGCGATCTGCGCGGCCTTGGCGACGGCCGAGGCGTTCACGCCCCGCCAGTTGGGCACCATCACCACGCCCGGGCGGCTCGCATCGCCGTCGTCGTCATAGACCAGCACCCCGCTGTAGGTGGTGCCGCCGTGCTGCCATTCGACCGGACGCTGCTGCATCTTCGCCATGGCGGGCATGGCCGCCGAAACGCACAATGCCAACGCTGCCAACTGCCACTTTCGTGCTGCCTGCATGGGAGTGCTCCGGGTTGGGTTGTCCCGCGGAGTCTACGGGCAAACGCTGCCCTCACCCCAACCCCTCTCCCGCAGGCGGGAGAGGGGCCAGTGCGCTACGAGCCGCAGCAATCCGAGCCCCTCTCCCGTTCACGGGAGAGGGGTTGGGGTGAGGGAAGCTTCTGGCCCAGGAAGCCAGCGACAAACTCAGCCCACGCCCAACCCGGGAATCGCGCTGATGAGGTCCGGATCAAACCCGGCCAGTTCAGCGAAATGGCGGCCGCGCGCCACGTAATCCTTGTAGGCACCGAAACTCGGCGCGCCCGGCGACAGCAGCACCACCCCGCCCTGCGCGCCCAGCGCGGCGCGCGCCAGTTCAACCGCATGCGGCAGGTCGCCGGCGGCATGCAGGCCGAAGTGGCCTGCGTCGGCCAGCGGCTGCAGCAGGGCGTGGATGCGCGGCCCGTTGGCGCCCATGGTGATGATTTCCAGCGGCGCGTCGTCGCGCATGCGCGCGGCGAAGTCGTGCCAGTCCAGGCCGCGGTCATGGCCGCCGACCAGCAGCGCGATGCGCTGCCCGGCGAAGCAGTCCAGCGCCGCCAGCGAAGCGTGTGGCGTGGTGCTGATCGAATCGTTGACCCAGCGCAGGCCATCGCGCTCGCCCAGCAGCTGCAGGCGGTTGGGCAGCGGCCGGAAGCTGCGTACCGCCGGTGCCAGCGCCACCGCGTCCAGGCCCAGCGCCTCCAGCGCCGCCAGCACCGCGCACAGGTTGCCGCGGTTGTGGCGGCCCGGCAGCGGCGTGTCCGAGGTATCGAACACCGGCTGCGCGCCGCGGTGCACCACTTCGCCGACCATGTGCCAGCCCTCGGGCTGGTTGAACCACACGATCCGGCTGTGCGGCAGCTGCAGCGCGCGCAGGTGTTCATCGGCGGCATTGAGCACCGCCACGCGCGGATGGCCGCCGGTCACCAGCGACAGCTTGTCGTCGATGTAGCGCTGCTCGCTGCCGTGCCAGTCCAGGTGCTCGGGGAAAATGTTCAGCACGATGGCCACGTCCGGCCGCGCGCCGCTGCGCGCGACCTCGCCGGTCTGGTAGCTGGACAGTTCCACCGCCCAGTACTCGGGTGCCGGCTGCGGGTCCAGAACTTCCAGCAGCGGCAGGCCGATGTTGCCGGCCAGGCCGGTGCGGTGCCCGGCCGCGCGCAGCAGGTGCGCCAGCAGCGAAGTGGTGGTGCTCTTGCCCTTGGTGCCGGTCACGCACACCGTGCCGGGCAGCGTGCCGTCGGCACGCGCGTGCTCGCTGAACCACAACGAGGTGCCGCCGATGAACTGCGTGCCGCGCGCCGCGGCGGCCACTGCCTCGGGCCGGTACGGGCTGATGCCCGGCGATTTCACCACCACCTCGAAACGCGACAGGGCATCGCCGGTCACTTCGGTTTCCACCTGCAGCGCGCCGCCGCCCTCGGCGCGCGCGCCCTCGGCTTCGGCCTCGGGGCAGAACAGGGTCAGCGGCAGGCCGGGCAGGCGTCCACGCAGCGCGTGGAAGGCGGCGCGGCCTTCGCGGCCCCAGCCCCACAGCGCGACGCGCCTGCCCTCAAGCTGCGAAATCCGCACGCAGGCGCTCCCACAGGGCCACGGGGATGCGGTGCTCGCCATCGATCACCAGCAGCGGCTCGATCTTCAGTTCGCCGGCCGCCAGCGTCGGCTGGATCAGGCTGGCGAAACGCTTGACCAGCACGTCCTCCTTCCATTCCGGGCGCGTGGCCAGCGTCGCCAGCGCCGCGCGCGACTCCCTGCCTTCGCCCACGCATTCGAACGGCTTGTGGTCCTGGAATTCCAGCAGCGCGTCGAAGCCGCCGGCCTGGTCGCCGTCGTCGAGCAGGTTGCGGCCGAAGATGCGCACCAGCCGGGTCTTGGGCATGAACGGCGCCAGCGCCAGGAAGACGAAGTGGCACTTCGGGCAGACACCGCACCAGCGGTTCACCGGGCGCTCGCCGAGGATGTGGAAATTGCGGTTGCAGCTGGAGAAATGCGCGTCGTAGTAGTCGGTTTTCGCGAACTGCCGCGCCACCGCCAGCTCGGACAGCGGCCGCAGCAGCGAGTAGTAGTGCAGGTCGGCGGCGACATGCTGCTGCACGTATTCGCCAAAGGCCTTCTCGAACGCCCAGCCCTTGGACCACTGGTGGTTGACCTCGCCGGTACCGGCGATCTGGCTGCCGTAGCTGGCCGAGCGTTCGTTGGAGAACACCACCTGGTCCACGCCCTGCAGCAGCGCCGCCAGCACCATGATCGCCGAGTTCACCGCGGTCACCGGGATGTGGCCGTTCCAGGCGCCCTGTCGGTTCAGCTCGAACAATTCCGGCGCCAGCGTGCGGCCGATGTTGAGCATCGGCAGGCCGGTGCGCTCGGCGCAGGCGCGGATCAGCTGCGAGCCGCCGATCCAGGTGACGGTCTCGGCGACGCCGGCATGGCGCAGCGCCTCGATGCTGACCAGCGAGTCCTTGCCACCGCCGATGGCGACCAGCGCGTGTTCACGCAGGCCGAGTACCGGCGCTTCCGGGCCCCTCTCCCCTTGGGAGAGGGGTTGGGGTGAGGGGAGCCTGAAGCGGCCGCGCAGGTCCAGGCCGTTGCGGTAGGCGAATTCGCCCAGGCCGTTGAGGTAGATCGTTTCCACCAGCGCCGCGGTATCGGCGTCGATGGCGTAGCCGTCGATGCACACCTGCGCCGGCACCGCCGCCTTGTAGTAGCTCACCCCGGCAACCAGGTGCAGCAGGCGCAGGGCGCGCTGCACCGCCGCCGCGCGTTCGCCGTCCAGCTGGAACGGCGCACCCGGCACGGTGACGGTCTCGGTCATCTCCGGGCCGTCGTCGAAGGCGTACACCAGCCGCGCCACGCCGGTATCCGCGGCGAAATCGCAGCGGACGAAACGGAAGCGGGAAACCTGGTCTTTGTCGAAAGCTGTCATGGCGTATCCGGAATCAAGCGGGGCGCGGCGTGCGGTGGCGCGTTGGCGCGGCGGAGCGAAGGGGTGGGCGGGGCATGGAGGTCATTGCGCATCGTCGATGACGTCCTCGCGCGGCAGCGCGCGGTGGTTGTAGTGGCTGGCCATGCTGAAACCATAGGCGCCGGCGTCGGCGATCAGCATGGCATCGTCCGGCGCGGTGGCGGACGGCAGCTTCACCCGCTGCGCGAACACGTCGCTGGATTCGCAGATCGGGCCGACCACGCTGAAATCCACGTCGCGCGCGTCGTCCAGCCGCGACAGGTTGGCGATGTCGTGCCAGGCGTCGTACAGCGCCGGGCGCAGCAGCGCGTTCATGCCGGCGTCCAGGCCGACGCGGCGCACGCCGTCCTTCTCCACCACCTGGGTGGCGCGGGCCAGCAGCACGCCGGCCTCGGCGACCAGGAAGCGGCCCGGTTCGACCGCCAGCTGGAACGCCGGGTGCACCGCCTTGATCTCGGCCAGGCCGGTGGCCCAGGCGTCGAGGTCGAACGGCTCGTCGTCGTCGCTGTACGGCACCGGCAGGCCGCCGCCGATGTCGAGGATCTCCACGCTGCCGATGCGGCGCGCGAAGCCGGCCAGTTCGTCCACCATCTGCTTCCAGTGGCCGCTGTTCTCCACGCCGCTGCCCAGGTGCGCATGGATGCCGGTGACGCGCACGCCCAGGCCGCGCGCCACGTCGAGGAATTCGTCCACGCGCTGCGCGGACAGGCCGAACTTGGCCTCCTTGCCGCCGGTGTTGACCTTGCGGTGGTGGCCGTCGCCATGGCCCAGGTCGATGCGCAGCCACAGCGCGCGGTCGCCGAACACGTCCGGCCAGCGCCGCAGCAGTTCGACGTTGTCGACGGTGACGTTGACGCCGCGCGCCAGCGCCGCGGCGTATTCGTCGATCGGCGCGAAGCTCGGGGTGAACAGCACGCGCGAGGGCGACAGCGCCGGCAGCGCGGCGAACACGTGCTCGACCTCGCCCAGCGACACGCATTCCAGGCCGAAACCTTCCTCGACCAGCGCGCGCAGGACGGCCGGGTGCGGGTTGGCCTTGATCGCGTAGTAGCGGCGGTCCAGCGCCGCCACCGCCTTCAGCTGGCGGGCGCGCTCGCGCACCGTCGGCAGGTGGTAGACGTAGCGCGGCGTGCCCTGCGCGGCCAGTTCCAGCAGCTGCCGGCGCTGTTGCGGCGCGCGCCACCACGGCGTCGCGCGCGGGCGCACGCGGCCGATGATCTCGCGCCAGCGCGGGCCGAACACCTGCTCCTCGTACACCGGCATGGCGCCGCTGTCGATCAGCTCGTCGTGCAGGATCGGCAGCAGGCCATCGGCGTCGGCCTCGTCGATCACGAAGGTCAGGTTCAGGTCGTTGGACGACTGCGAGATCATGTGCACGCGCTCCTTGCCGAACGTGGCCCACACGTCCGAGAGCTTGTACAGCAGCGAGCGCATGCCGCGGCCGACCAGGGTGATGGCCGCGCACGGCACGATCACCTTGACCTTGCAGATCGCCGACAGGTCGGCCGACAGCGCGGCCAGCACGTCGGTGCTGACCAGGTTTTCGGACGGGTCCAGCGAGACGGTGACGTTGGTCTCGGCCGAACCGATCAGGTCCACCGACAGGCCGTGCTTCTTGAACAGCTCGAATACATCGGCGAGGAAGCCGACCTGCTGCCACATGCCGATGCCTTCCATCGACACCAGCACGATGCCGTTGCGGCGGCTGATCGCCTTCACCCCCGGCACCGGCTCGGCGCTGCCGTCGATGCTGGTGCCCGGCATGTGCGGGCGCTCGGTGTCGAGGATGGCCATCGGCACGCCGGCGTCGCGGCACGGCTTGATCGAGCGCGGATGCAGCACCTTGGCGCCGGTGGTGGCGATTTCCTGCGCCTCGTAATAGTCCAGCCGGGTGAGCAGGCGCGCGTCCGGCACGTCCTTCGGGTTGGCGCTGAACATGCCCGGCACGTCGGTCCAGATCTCCACGCGGCTGGCGCGCAGCAGCGCGCCGAAATACGCGGCCGAGGTATCGGAACCGCCGCGGCCCAGGATCGCGGTGCCGCCGTCGCCGTGGCGGGCGATGAAACCCTGGGTGATCAGCATGCGCGTGGGCTGGGCGTTGAAGCGCTCGCTGAAACCGGCCTCGCCCTGCCACTGGCAGTTCACCGACAGGCGCTGCGACCAGGCGCTCTGGTTCGGCGCCGGCGGCTGCGCCTGCAGCCAGTCGCGCGCGTCCATCCAGCCGAAATCCAGGCCGTTGCCGCGCAGGTAGGCCGCGCCGATGGTCGAGGACAGCAGTTCGCCCTGGCCCAGCACCTCGGCCTGCCAGTCCAGCGGGCGGCGGGCCGCGCGCGGGTCGTCGAGCAGCGCGGCCAGCGCCGCCAGCCGTCCGGCCAGCACCTCGGCGCCCAGTTCCAGCTCGGCGAGGAAGTCGTTGTGGCGCGTGACCAGCGCGGCGACCCGTTCGCGGCTGTCGGCGGCGCCATCGGCGATGGCGGTCAGTTCATTGGTCACGCCCGACAGCGCGGACACCACCACCAGCACCCGGCCGCCGGTCTCCTCCGCACGTTTTTTCGCCAGTTCCCCGATCGTGTTCCAACGATGACGACGCGACACCGAGGTGCCACCGAACTTGAGGACGATCCAGCGATCGACGAGGGGGGAAGAGGACATTGGGGTGGGGGTTCACGTTGGGGGAAAGACCCGACAGGCGGGCGGAACCGTCGATTCTATAGCCATGCCCCGCCGCGCGGAGCCGCCGCTTGCGGGCGACAGCATTGCAGCGCCGGCACACCCGCCAACGGCGCGCCGCATGCCGCGCAGCGCTCGCGACCGGAGCGCGCCGGGCCTATGCTGGCCCGCCCTCGCCGACGCCTCCGCCATGACCACCCACCGTTTCCTGCAACTGGACGTCTTCGCCCCCTGCCCCGGCACCGGCAACCCGCTGGGTGTCGTGTTCGACGCGGACGGGCTCCCCGCCGCGCGGATGCAGGCACTGGCCGCGTGGCTGAATCTGTCCGAGACGGTGTTCTTCCTGAAACCCGACGCGCCGGGCGCCGACTACCACATCCGCATCTTCACCCCCAGCAGCGAGCTGCCGTTCGCCGGCCACCCCAGCGTCGGCGCCGCCTGGGCGGCGGTGCGCTGCGGCCTGGCCACGCCCCGCGACGGCGCGCTGCTGCAGCAGTGCGCCGCCGGCCTGCTGCCGGTGCGGGTGGGCGGCGCGGCCGACGCACTGCATGTCGAGCTGGCCAGCCCGCCGGCGCGGCAGCGGGACACCGCGCCCGGCGCGGTTCCGCCGGCGCTGCTGGCGCTGGCCGCCGCCGGCCATGTCCCGGAGCTGTGGGACAACGGCCCGCGCTGGTGGCTGCTGCCGCTGCGCGATGCCGCCGCCGTGCGCGGCCTGCAGCCGGACATGGCCGCCCTGCGCGACTGGACCAATGCCACCGGCGCGACCGGCGTGGCGGTGTTCGCCGACGAAGCCGGCGCCGGCCACGCCCGAGTGGTGCGCGCGTTCTGCCCGGGCGATGCGGTGAGCGTGCCGGAGGACCCGGTGACCGGCAGCGCCAACGCGCTGATCGGCGCCTGGCTGCACCGGCGCGGCGCCCTGCCCGGCGGCGGGGACGGCTATGTCGCCAGCCAGGGCCGCGAGGTGGGCCGCGACGGCCAGGTGCAGGTACGGGTCGATGCGCAGGGCACGGCGTGGATCGGCGGCCAGGTGCAGTGCGTGATCGACGGCAGCGTGAACTGGTAGCGCTACCGGCGCGGTGGCCCTGCAGACGCCGCCTGCGCCGTGCGTCATGGCGGCGGCCAATGCCGACCACACCGGCACGGCCTCCGAAGCGCGGCCTGGCGCGACTACAGGCTAAGCTGCGCGCCATCCTTCCCTGGAGTTGCCGCCCGATGCCCGCACGCCGTTTCCTGCAGCTGGATGTGTTCGCCGCCCACCCCGGCGCCGGCAATCCGCTGGCCGCCGTGGTCGATGCCGACGGCCTGGACGATGCCGCCATGCAGGCCATCGCCGCCTGGCTGAACCTGTCCGAGACGGTGTTCTTCCTGCCACCGGAAGCGGGCGCGGATTACCGCATCCGCATCTTCACCCCGAGGATGGAACTGCCCTTCGCCGGCCACCCCAGCGTCGGCGCGGCCTGGGCCGCGGTGGAACTGGGCTTGGCCACGCCCGACGACCAGGGCCGGCTGGTCCAGCAATGCGCCGCCGGCCTGCTGCCGGTGCGCGTACAGGGCGGCGGCCGCTTCCGCCTGCTGCACGTGCGCAGCCCGCGCGCGGAGCGCCGCGACGTCGCCGCGCCGCCGTTGCCGCCCGGCCTGGCCGGACTGGCGCACCCGGGCGCGGAACCGATGCTGTGGAACAACGGCCCGGACTGGTGGCTGCTGGAGGCCGGCGACGAGACCGCACTGCGCCGCTACAAACCCGAGCTGGCCGCCATCGCCGCCCTGCCCGGCAAGGGCAAGCTCGCCGTGTTCGCCGCGGCGGCGCGGCCCGACGTCGGCTACCAGTACGTGGTGCGCGCCTTCGCCCCGGGCGTGGGCGTGGACGAAGACCCGGTGACCGGCAGCGCCAACGCGCTGGTCGCCGCGCACCTGCTGGCGCAGGGCCGGCTCGCGCCGGGGCAGCAGTACCGCGCCAGCCAGGGCCGCGAGCGCGGCCGCAACGGCGAGGTCCACGTGCAGGTGGACGCCGATGGCCATGTCTGGATCGGCGGCGAAGTGCAGCCGGTCATCGACGGCCATCTGGACTGGTAAGCCCGCCTCCCGGAAGGAGAGGAAAAGACAGACTCGTTCCTTCTCCCGCCGGGAGAAGGTGCCCCGAAGGGGCGGATGAGGGGACTCCCCCCTCGACCTGTACCCCACCAGACACACGAAAATCCCATGACCACCCGCCGCTTCCTGCAACTGGACGTCTTCGCCCCCCGCCCCGGCACCGGCAACCCACTGGCCGTGGTGCTCGACGCCGACGGCCTGGACGATGCCGCCATGCAGGCCATCGCCCGCTGGACCCGACTGCCCGAGACCACCTTCGTCTTCGCGCCCACCACGCCGGGCAGCAGCTACCGCATCCGCATGTTCGCGCCGCAGAAGGAGGTGCCGTTCGCCGGCCATCCCAGCGTCGGCAGCGCGCATGCGGTGCTGGAATGCGGCCTGGCCGCGCCGGTCGACGGCCTGCTGGTGCAGGACGGCATCGCCGGCCAGCTGCCGCTGCGCGTGGACGAGGCCGATGGCGTGCGCCGCATCGCCATCCGCACGCCGCGCGCCGCGGTGGCGGAAGTGGTGGGTGCCGCCGATGCGCGCCTGCGCCCGGCCATCGCCGGCTGGGCGCTGGGCGCGCTGCCGCCGGTGCTGATGGACGGCGGCCGCCGCTGGTGGCTGGTGGAACTGGCCGACGAGACCACGCTGCGCGCCCTGGCCCCCGACTGGGACGCCATCGCCACGCTGGCCGAGGCCAGCGGCGCGATGGGCGTGTTCGCCTACGCCCGCAGCGACGCGCCATCCCACGACCTGGCGGTGCGCGCCTTCGTCGGTAACGGCCGCCGCTTCGAGGACGCCGCCTCCGGCGCGGCCAACGCCGTGCTCGCCGCGTGGCTGGACGAACGCAACGCCCTGCCCGGCCGCGGCAGGCGCTACACCGCCAGCCAGGGCCGCGAGGTCGGCCACGACGCGCTGCTGGAACTGCGCATCGACGAACACGGCGAGGTGTGGTCCGGCGGCCAGGTGCAGACGGTGATCCGCGGAACCATCGACTGGTAGACCCGCCAATGCCCTGGACATGCCAGTTCCATTCAACCTACCCGCCTCAGCCGCGAGGAGGAGAACACCGATGATGCGACGGTCATGGCCGCTGGCGATGCTGGGCCTGTTGGCGGGATGTGCCTGCAAGGCACCGGCCAATCACGCCGATGCGAACGTGGACGTGAGCGGCATCGAACGCATCCAGATCGAATACCGCCACATGGGCTGGGACAACATCGAAGAACACTACACGCTCGTGCCGCGCGGGGAAGTGTTTGTGTTGCGTTCCAGCTATGAAAGCCGAAACCACGTGCAGCGCAGGGACTCGTCAACCGTACCGACCACCAAGGTTCGCGATCTCGTTGGCGCCATCGAGTCACCTGCATGGACGCGCTCCCGCGGCATCCACCAACTGGCTTCCACGCTCAAGCCGAAGCAACTTCTGCCAACGGGTGAAGAAACATTTTTCCCCCCATCCAAATGTAGCAAGGACGAGCAACGGATACTCGCAGGGCAAAGCATGAAACAGCGCGGTGTCGCCGCAACGCTGGATGCTTTCTACGGCGACGGCCTCAGCTGGACCGATGACTACCCCCTTGCAACGGTGCAGATAGTCCGGCGCGACGGTACACGAACGACACTCCATTCCAATTCGCAGAAAGCATTACTGCTGCCTTGGACCCCCGGCGCGCCCCAATCATCAACATCGCTCACGGCGAAAAACTGGTCCATTCCCATCAGCGAGACACTGCGGGCAATCCTCCCCGAAGATTCATACCTGCAAGATCGGCTGGATGGCATCGCGTTCATGGTTGATCGCATTCGCTCCAATACCGTCACAGATACCATCCGTCAATGCGATGCCCTGAGAGAAAGAACGGGAAAGCAGGCCGATGAAGGACGTGCGGCGATATGGGCTGGCTCTGGCAGGAGCGACTTCAGTCGCGACCAGACTTTCCCGGCAATGCACCGGTCGCGACTGGCGTCGCTCCTACAAACAGCATGGTGTATTCCCGCGAAAGCCCGTGCCGGGCAAGCCCAGCACCGGCGCCTCAGCGCGAAGCGCGCAGCGCCTGCTGTTCGACCAGGGTGAGCGCGACGTTGTCGCGCAGGTAGGCCGGCTGCACCAGCTCCGGGGCGATGCCCTCGCCGCGGGCGAAGGCCGGCACGGCGATCTTCAGCACGTCCGAAGCGCGCGGCAGCGCCTGCGCATCGACCGACGACAGCCGGGCCTGCAGGCGCGTGGCGAGCAGGCCGTCGGCGGCGGCGAAGCCGGTGCCGACACCGGCCCAGCGGCTGCCGTCGTCGGGCAGCTGCAGCGCGTCCGGGGCGATCACCACTTCCGGCCCCTGCGCGTCCCACTGGCCGTCGTCGCGGCGCAGGCAGCGCGCGGCGTACACCTCGCCCATGCGCGCATCGATGCTGGCCAGCACGTGGGTGGCGTCGTCCGGTGCCTGCAGCGCCAGCACCTGCAGCGTGGACACCGGCAGCAGCGGCCGGTCCAGCGCCAGCGCGATGCCCTGGGCGATGGCGATGGCCAGGCGTACGCCGGTGAAGGCGCCGGGGCCGCGGCCCAGGGCGATGGCGTCCAGCTGCGCACGCACGATGCCGGCTTCGGCCAGCAGCTGTTCGGCCCACGGCAGCGTCAGTTCGGCATGCCGACGCGGCGCGATCTCGAAGCGTTCCAGCACCTGCCCATCGACATGCAGGGCGACGGAACAGGCTTCGGTGGCGGTTTCCAGGGCGAGCAGGTTCATGGGGCGGGGGCCGGGGGTCGGGGGCCAGAGGCCGGGGAAGCGGGAAGCGGGAAGCGGGAAGCGGGAAGCGGGAAGCGGGAAGCGGGAAGCGGGAAGCGTAGGAACGAAGGTCACGAGGGTCAACGTTTCCTGCGCCGGATTTCCCTGCGCCGGAGAACGGTAACGCTCCGTCGCGCACTGAAATGCGCCCCTACGGGAGGCGCGGTGCCGGCTCTCCCTGGCCTCCGGCCTCCGGCTCCTGACCCCCGAAAAACGCCTGCACGTCGGCCAGTTCGCGGGTGCGGCGGAAAGGCGGCAGCGAATCGAGGAATACGCGCCCGTAGCCGCGGCTGAGCAGGCGCGGGTCGCACAGCACCAGCACGCCGCGGTCGGTTTCGCTGCGGATCAGCCGGCCCACGCCCTGCTTGAGCGCGATCACCGCCTGCGGCAGCTGCTCGTCGCGGAACGGGTTGCCGCCCTCGCGGCGGATCGCGTCCAGCCGCGCCTCGTACACCGGGTCGTCCGGGGCGGCGAAGGGCAGCTTGTCGATCACCACCACGCTGAGCGCGTCGCCGGCCACGTCCACGCCTTCGCGGAAGCTGGCCGAGCCGAGCAGCACGCCGTTGCCGGATTCGCGGAAATGCTGCAGCAGGCTGGCGCGCGGCGCCTCGCCCTGCACGAACAACGGCCACGGCCCGCCGCGCAGCGCATCGGCGGCCTCGCGCAGCGCGCGGTGCGAGGCGAACAGCAGGAAGGCGCGGCCCTGCGAGGCTTCCAGCACCGGCCGCAGGGTGGCGATCAGCGCGGCGCCGAAACCACGCGCGGCCGGATCGGGCAACTGCTTCGGCAGGTAGCACAGCGCCTGCACCGGCCAGTCGAACGGACTGGGCTGGACCAGCGTGTCCGGATCGTCCAGGCCCAGGCGCGCGGCCAGGTGGTCGAAACCGCCATCGACGGTAAGCGTGGCCGAGGTGAACACCCAGGCCGCGTGCGAGCGCTGGCGGTGTTCGCGCAGCGGCCCGGACACGTCCAGCGGCGTGCGCTGGCAGCGGAAGCCGCGCGGAGTCAGTTCGTACCACAGCACGTCGTTGCCGGTGGCGGCCTCGCCCGCGTCGTCGGCCTCGAAATCGGGCAGCGGCGCATCCTCGCCCAGCCAGCGCGAAAGCCGCGCGGCGCCTTCGACCGCGCGCGCGTGGCAGGCGTCCAGGCCCGGCGACGCCTCGCGCACGCCGGCCAGCGCCTCGCGCAGCTGCGCCAGCGCGGTGGCCAGCACGTCGAATCCTTCGGCCACCTCCGGCACCGCCAGCGCACGCCACTGCGTGCCGCGCGGCGGCAACGGCTCCATCGCCGCGCGCAGTTGCCGCAGCGCCATTTCCAGCGCGGCCACCGGCGCCTGCAGCGCCGGCTGCGCGCCGGCCACGCCGCGGCATTCGGCCAGGCAGTCGCGCGCCAGTTCCTGCCACGGGCGCATGCCGAAGCCTTCGCCGAAGAAACTGGCCGCCAGTTCCGGCAACTGGTGCGCCTCGTCGATCACGAACGCCTGCGCGCCCGGCAGGATCTCGCCGAAGCCTTCCTGCTTGAGCGCCAGGTCGGCCAGCAGCAGGTGGTGGTTGACCACGACCAGGTCGGCCTCCTGCGCGCGCTGCCGCGCCTGCACCACGAAGCACTCGCTCCAGAACGGGCAGTCGCTGCCCAGGCAGTTGTCGACGGTGGAGGTGACCATCGGCAGCAGCGGCGAATCGTCGGCCAGCCCGTCCAGTTCGGCCACATCGCCGAACTGCGTGCGCCCGGCCCAGGCGACGATGCGCTGGAACTGCGCGGCCTGCTCGGGCGAGGCGAAGCGCGGCTCGCCGCGCGCCTGGTCCAGCCGGTAACGGCACAGGTAGTTGGCGCGGCCCTTGAGCAGCGCGCTGCGGTGGCCGACGCCGAGCGCGGCGCGCACCCGCGGCAGGTCGCGGTGGTAGAGCTGGTCCTGCAGCGCGCGGGTGCCGGTGCTGACGATGGTTTTCAGCCCGGACAGCAGCGCCGGCACCAGGTAGGCGAAGGTCTTGCCGGTGCCGGTGCCGGCCTCGGCCAGCAGCGTGTCGCGCTGCTGGAACGCGTCGGCGATGGCCTCGGCCAGCCGCAGCTGCGCCGCACGCGGCGTGAAGGCGTCGAGCTGCCGCGCGAGCGCGCCATCTGCGCTGAGGGCCTCACGGCTGGCGGCGGCTAGGGAAAGCATGCGGAAGCCGGGAACGGGGACAAGGGAACAGGGAATGGGAAATGGCCGGCAACCGCGGGGGACAACGGGACGAGGCAGGCGTCCATTCCCCGCTCCCCGTTCCCCCTTCCCTGCCTTCGATCAATACCGCTTGATCCCCGGCACCGTGCAGCCTTCGATCTGCGCATGCGCCGAGGCGGCGTTTTCCTTTTCGCCGCGCGCCAGGTGCGCCTGTTCGATGGTGGCCCAGTGGCGGCGGCACAGCGGGCCGGTGCGCGACCCCAGCGAGACCGCCTTGCGCGCCAGCGTCTCGGCGCGCGCCCAGTCGCCCTGCAGCAGCGCGATCTCGGCGCGCTCCTGCAGGACGCCCGGGTCGTCCTCGACCAGCAGCAGCGCCTGGTTCAGCGCGTCGGCGGCGCCGGCCAGGTCGCCGGCAGCGCGGCGCTCGCCGGCGGCCTCGCGCAGGTCGTCCACCTGCGGGTCGCGCAGCGGCTGCACCGACACCTCCTTGTCGTCGACGCCGGCGATGTTCTGCACCGCGGCCATGCGCTG
>Ga0182741_1000965_pt1 | contig 40306 bp, 37 predicted proteins | sample eDN5th37CBELigOP_FD_128874 | JGI IMG/M metagenome (GOLD analysis project Ga0182741, IMG submission 128874) | Enriched Organic Plus compost microbial communities from Emeryville, California, USA - eDNA 5th pass 37_C BE-Lig OP (version 2) (version 2) ... | reverse complement strand
CGTGAGCGATAATCTGGGATGGAAAGCGATGGCGCTTGTAGCTGATAGCCGATGTCTGCATTGCAGTCAGATAAGAAGAAATCGCGACGCGAACAACAATAGGGCAGTTAACGTGACATCACCCGACAGCCTCGTGGCCGAGGCCAAGCTGGAGACTGCCCGACTTGATGATGCAGCCCGTGCGCGTCAGGAGGCCGATGCCGCACTTCATGACCTTCGCCGGGAGAGCCGTGCCGAGGAAGCGAAGCTGTCGAGCTTGGCTGCCGAGGCGGGGCGGGCTGTGCAGCGCCTTGCTACCGCAATCGAAAGGGCCGACGCGGTCGAGCTTGGGGTCAATCTTGTGGCGACCGATGTGCTGCGCATCAACATAAAAAAGGACGAGCGGCCGGAACTCGCCTGGGGCGAAGGCGCACCCTCTACATCTTCGACCCGGATTGGCCTGTTGGAGGCGATCAGGCCTGCCGAGCCGATCCTGTTGCGCATTGCCCGGACGGTGACGGAGATTGTGCGTTTGGTCCTGAAACGCGAACGGCGCAAGCTCGCGGATGATGCTGCCTTCGTCATGAGCCTCAACGACAAGTGGACAGAGGAACAGCGTGCCCGGCTGGCGCGGATCTCGGAGGGGTGAATTCGGGTAGTTTGGGCCGCTGCAACCACATTTGACCAATCCCGAGCCTGTTGGCCTTGGCTCGCGTTGAGACTTTGTGCTGGTGCTCGATTGGTGAAAGACAGGCTGCCCCGTTCCTTATCACCACTCGCCCTAAGCAACTCCACGATTTGCGGATCATGCCGATTTAACACTGATCCGGGCTGTCAATCCTACCCGTGAACTCGTATCAATCGGGAAACAAGAAAGAATTCGAGCGGGAGCAATCCATGGCTATCAAGAAAAGCGACATATACCGGTCCCTTTGGGAAAGCTGCGACCAGCTTCGCGGCGGTATGGACGCCTCTCTTTACAAGGATTACATTCTCACCCTGCTTTTCGTGAAATACGTTTCCGACCGCGCGGGCCAACCCGACGCGTTGATCGAGGTGCCGCCAGGCGCATCCTTCGATGACATGAAGGCCCTGCGCGGGTCCAAGAACATCGGCGAGGGGATGGACACGATCATTGCCCGCATCGCCGAGGAGAACGACCTCAGTGGCGTGATCGACCGGGCCTTCTTCAACGACGCAGAGAAGTTCGGACGCGGCCAGAAGATGATCAACACGCTGACCGCGCTGATCAACATCTTCAGCCGCGAAGAGCTGAACTTCTCGAAAAACCGGGCCGATGGCGACGACATCCTCGGCGACGCCTACGAATACCTGATGCGCAACTTCGCGACCGAGGCGGGCAAGTCCAAGGGGCAGTTCTACACCCCGGCCGAGGTGTCGCGTGTCGTCGCCGCCGTGGCGGGCGTCAGCCGCGCGACCAGCCCGAAGCAAACCGTCTACGACCCGACCTGCGGCTCGGGCTCGCTGCTGCTGAAAGCTGCCGAGACCGCCCGCGTGCCCATCACCATCTTCGGACAAGAGATGGACATCGCCACCCGTGGCCTCGCGCGCATGAACATGATCATGCACAACCGCGCCACGGCCGAGATCGCACAGGGCGACGTGATCGCCGAACCGCATTTCCTGGCCGATGCCCACACCCTGCAGACCTTCGACTTCGTCGTCGCCAACCCGCCCTTCTCGGCCAAGGCCTGGGCCGCAGGCCTGACCGCGGACACGAAATACGGGCGTTTCGATGATGGCGAGCCGCCGGCGAAGAACGGCGATTTCGCCTTCCTGCTTCATATCCTTGCCTCGATGAAGGCCACCGGCTCCGGCGCCGTCATCCTGCCGCATGGCGTCCTGTTTCGCGGCAATGCCGAGGCCCGGCTGCGCGAGAAGATCCTGAAACGCGGCTATATCAAGGGCGTCATCGGCCTGCCCGCAAACCTGTTCTATGGCACCGGCATCCCCGCCTCGATCATCGTGCTCGACAAAGCCGAGGCCACCGCCAACCGCCCCGTCTTCATGGTCGACGCCTCTAGGGGCTTCATCAAGGACGGCCCCAAGAACCGCCTGCGCGAGCGCGACATCCACAAGATCATCGACGCCTTCACGCGCCAGCAGACAATCCCGGGCTATTCCCGCCTCGTCCCCTTCGACGAGATCGCCCGCAACGACTTCAACCTGAACATCCCCCGCTACATCGACGGCTCCGACCCCGAGGATCTGCAGGACATCACCGCCCACCTGCACGGCGGCGTGCCAGAGCGGGACATCGACGCGCTGGGCGAGTTCTGGGCCGTCATGCCCACGCTGCGCGCCACGCTCTTCGGGCCGAACCCGCGGCCTGGCTATGCCGATCCGCTGGTCGCGCCCGATCAGGTTCGCGCGACCATCCGCACCCACCCGGATTTCGCGGCCTTCCGCGCGCAGGTCACCGCCATCCTGGACGGCTGGATCACCGCCAACACCCCCCTCCTGATGGGCATCAAACAGGGCGACCACCCGCGCGATCTGATCCACACCATTGCCGAGGACATGCTGACCCGGTTCGAAGCAGCCCCCCTCGTCGACAAGTATGAGGCCTATCAGCGGCTTATGTCCTATTGGGCCGCCACCATGCAGGACGACGTGTTCATCATCGCGGGCGGCGGATGGCTGGCGGCGCGCGAATTGCGCGAGGCGCGAAAGGAAACCGGTGACGACAAGAAGGTGAAGTGGCTGGAAGAGGGCGACCTGACGGTGAACAAGGTCCGCCTTGTGGCCGATGTGATCCCGCCCGCCCTGATTACCGCGCGTTTCTTTGCCGACCTCAAGGCCGCGCTGGATCAGGCCACCGCAAGGGTCGAGGAACTGGGGCGCGAGATCGAGGAGCTGGCCGAGGAACACGGGGCCGAGGGCGGGCTGTTCGAGGAACTGATGGCCGATGGGGCCAAGCTGACGGCGGGCGGTGTGAAGGCGCGGCTCAAGGACAAGACCATCGAACCCGACGAAAAGGTCCTGCTGAAACAGGTGGCGGCGCTCTTCGAGGGCGAGGCCGCGACGAAGAAGGCGGCGAAAGAGGCCGAGGCGAAGCTGACTGAGGCGGTGCTGAAGAAATACCCCACTTTGACCATGGGCGAGATCCAGACCCTTGTTGTGCAGGACAAGTGGCTGGCCGCAATCACCGCCGCCATCGGGGCCGAGGTCGAGGCGCGGACGGAGACGCTGACCGCCCGCGTGCGGGTGCTGACCGAACGCTATGGCCAGACCCTGCCGCAGATCATGGAGGATCTAGCCGGGTTGGAGGCGCGGGTGGCAGGGCATCTGGCGGCTATGGGGGTGGCGGGATGAGTGATGCCGGTGCGCAAGGGCGCGGGCCTTGGCCGATCCGTCGCCTTTTTGACTTGTGTTACTTCATCCCCGGGAAGGCGCACGAACCCTTCATTGACCCATTGGGTGACTACATCTGTGTAAACTCCAAGTTCATCTCGACGGAGGGGCAGGTTGCGAAGGCTTGCAACAAGAACGTGACCCCTGCGAGGATTGGGGACATCTTGATGGTAATGAGCGACCTGCCCAATGGTCGCGCCTTGGCTAAGTGTTTCCTCGTCGGGGAAGATGAAAAATATGCGGTCAATCAGCGGGTGTGCATCCTTCGCCCGAAAGCTGGCAACGATCCGCAACTGCTCTTTCACATCCTGAATCGCAATCCCTATTTCCTTTCGTTTGACGATGGTGTGAACCAGACGCACCTGCTCAATCCTACTTTCCAAAAATGCGAGGTTGCCGTTCCCGATGATCTCCCCGAACAACAGGCCATCGCCGCCGCGTTGTCGGATGCGGATGGGGTGGTGGCGGGGTTGGAGCGGGTGATCGCCAAGAAGCGCCTGATCAAGCAGGGCGCTATGCAAGACCTCCTCACCGCCCGCCGCCGCCTCCCGGGGTTCTCGGGGGAGTGGAAGGCGGCCACCTTATCAGAACTTGCCGACATTCGATCGGGAGGAACCCCGAGCACGTCAGACGCGACTTTGTGGGATGGTGACATTGCGTGGGTCACCCCGACAGACATCACGGCCTTGGATGGACGAAAGTTTCTGAGCGGCACGACCCGAACCATCAGCCGTGCAGGTTTGCGGCAGTCCTCTGCCGAGCTCCTGCCCGAGGGCACCATCGTGATGACTTCCCGAGCTACGATTGGGGAGTGCGCCATTTCGGCGATCCCCCTGACTACTAATCAGGGCTTCAAGAACTTCATTCCCAAGGATCGCGCCGACCGGGATTTCCTCTATTACTTGCTGATGAGCCAGAAAAAGGGGTTCATCGAATTGTGCTCTGGCAGCACCTTCCTCGAAATCGGCAAGACGCAGTTAACCGGCTACACGGTTCGGGTTCCTGAAACCAAGAAAGAACAAGAAGCTATCGCCGCCGTCCTCTCCGACATGGACGCCGAAATCCAGACCCTCGAGTCCCGCCTCGTCAAGGCGCGGGCGGTGAAGGAGGGGATGATGCAGAATCTTTTGACAGGGCGGGTCAGGCTGGTCTGACTCGGGTAACAGTATTTCAGGGGGTATTTCCATGGCCATCGGCGATCCGGAACGCGCCACGCAGAACCGCATGATCGCGCAGCTGTGCGGCGATACCTCTGGCACGGTCGGCGGCCTCGGCTGGCGCTACCTTGGCGACTGGAAGAAACGCGAAGGCAATGCCAACATCGAGCCCGCCCTTTTGCGCCCCTGGCTGCTGGCCCGCGGCCATGACCCCGAGGTTGCAACCAAGGCCATCGCCGAGCTGCAGCGCGCCGCCCGGATGGACGGGCTGAAGCTCTATGAGGCGAACCGCGCCACCTATGACATGCTGCGCTATGGCGTGCAGGTCACCCCCGGCCCTGGCGAGGCCCCCGTCACCGTGCGCTTTGTCGATTGGGACAACCCCGCCGCCAATGATCTGGGCGTCGCCGAAGAGGTGGCCGTCACCGCCAAGAATCCCAAGGCCTACAACAAGCGCCCCGATCTGGTGATGTATGTGAACGGCATCGCCATGGGCGTGGTGGAGCTGAAGAAATCCACCGTCGATCTGGGCGAAGGCATCCGCCAGACACTGGACAACCAGCGCCCAGAGTTCATCCGGCATTTCTTCACCACGGTGCAGATCACCTGTGCGGGCAACGACATGCAGGGCCTGCGCTATGCCGCGATCCAGACCCCGCAGCCCTATTGGCTGGCGTGGAAAGAAGAGAGCAAGATTGCCAACCCGCTCGACCGCGATGTGTCGCAGATGCTGACGCCCGCGCGGTTTCTGGAATTGATCAACGATTTCATCCTGTTTGATGCCGGGATCAAAAAGGTTGCCCGCCCGAACCAATATTTCGCGGTAAAGGCCGCGCAAGAGGCGGTGGCGGCGAAAAAAGGTGGGATCATCTGGCAGACCCAAGGCTCGGGGAAAAGCCTGATCATGGTGATGCTGGCCCGCTGGATCCGCGAGGCCCGCCCCGATGCGCGGATCCTCGTTGTGACAGACCGCAAGGAACTGGACGACCAGATCGAGGCGGTCTTTGGCAACACCGGCGACAAGGTGCGACGCGCGAAGTCCGGCGCCGACCTGCTGGCTGCGCTGGCCGACCCAAAGGATCGGGTGGTGTCCTCGCTCGTTCACAAGTTCGGGCGGCGGGAAGAGGACGAGTTGGGCGCCATGATTGGCGACATCCAGCGCGGCCAGATCGGCGCGCCGGTTGGCGAGTTCTTCGTCTTCATCGACGAGGCGCACCGGACCCAATCGGGCAAGCTCGCGCGCGCCATGCGAACTATCCTGCCTGGCGCGGTGTTCTTCGGCTTCACCGGCACGCCGCTTCTGCGGTCGGACAAGCAGACATCGCTCGAGGTGTTCGGGCCCTACATCGGCACGCCCTATCGCTTCAACGAGGCGGTCGAGGATGGCGTCGTGCTGGACCTGCGGTATGAGGCGCGCGACATCGACCAGCGCGTGGCTTCGCCCAAGAAGATCGATGAATGGTTCGAGGCCAAAACGAAGGGCCTGACCCCGGTGGCGAAGGCCACGCTGAAACAACGCTGGGGCACATTGCAACGCGTGCTGTCATCGAAGGACCGGCTGGAACAGATCGCCAGTGACATCATCATGGACATGGAGCTGAAGCCGCGCCTGAAGGCTGGCCGCGGCAACGCCATGCTGGTGGCGGGCTCGATCCCCGAGGCGTGCAGGCTGTTCGAGATCTTCCGCAATTCCGGCTCGGATCTTGCCGGGAAATGCGCAATCGTTACGTCCTACACGCGGAATGCCTCGGAACTGACCGGCGAAGAGGCCGGGATGGGTGAGACCGAAAAGCAATACGTCTATCGCGTCTATGACCGGCTGATGACCGATCTGGGCACGGATGAAGAAGCTTATGAGGCTGAGGCCCTGCGGAAGTTCCGCAAGGAACCGGCGCAGATGAAGCTGCTGATCGTTGTCAGCCGTTTGCTGACCGGCTTCGACGCGCCAACGGCGACCTACATCTACATCGACAAGCAGATGCGCGACCACGGGCTGTTCCAGGCGATCTGCCGGGTGAACCGCCTGGACGGGGATGACAAGGATTACGGCTACGTCGTTGACTACAAGGATCTGTTCAAGAATATCGAGACTGCGGTCGAGGATTACACCTCGGGCGCCTTCGATGCTTTCGACGCCTCCGATGTCGAGGGGTTGATTTCTTCGCGAGCGGAAAAGGCCGGTATCGACCTGATCACCGCGCGGGACGCATGGTTCGGCCTGCTCGACCCTGTAGAGCAGCCCAAGGGTGACGAACAGGTTCTGGTGTATTTCTCCAGCCCCGGAGGATGGAAGACGGATCCGCAAGCCGAGGAAAAGGCGCGGCGACGCCAGGCGCTTTACAAACTCGCCGGAGCCTATGCCCGGGCATTCGCCGCCGTGGCCGAGGATCCTGCCGCTTCAGGCATCAATGACCTTCTACTGGCTCAATACCGTGGCGAGGTGGATCGGGCGATCTCTCTCCGCGATGCTGTGCGTCTGCATAGCGGTGACGCGGTCGACATGAAACAGTTCGAGCCCGCGATGCGGCACCTGATCGATACCTACATCAAGGCCGACGAGTCCGAGGTGATCTCGCATCTGGACGACATCAGCCTGATCGATCTGGTGGCGAGCAAGGGGGCGGCAGTCGAGGCGGAGTTGCCAAACTCCCTGAAGAAGAAGCGCGAAAATGTTGCCGAAGCCATCGAGAATAATGTGCGCAGGCTGATCATCGACGAAACGCCGGTAAACCCGAAGTTCTACGAACGGATGTCAGAACTGCTGTCCGACCTCGTCAAGAAGCGGAAGGACGATGCCATCACCTACGCGGAATACCTGAAAAAGATCGCCGAGCTGGTCCGGGCGGTGAAGGCAGGGCATGGTGGCGAGTATCCTCCAACCATGACCTCGCCTGGACGAAAGGCCCTCTATGACAACCTCGGTCAGGACGAGGCCACGACACAGGTCGTGGATGACGCAATCCGCAGCACTGCCCAGACTGGTTGGCGCGGCAATAAGATGAAGGAACGGATGCTGCGGCGCAAGCTGCTGGAGATCCTCGATACGGAGGAAGCTGTGGAAAGCATCATCGAGATCATCCGGTCACACGATGAATACTGAACTGATCGAAATCGCCGGACTTTCGGTCGAATTGGTCCGCAAGCAAATCAAGAACCTGCATATAGGTGTGTATCCTCCGTCTGGTCGCGTTCGAGTGGCCGCTCCGCCCGCAGTCAGCGAAGATGCCGTCCGGGTGGCGATTGTGACCCGGCTGGGCTGGATCAAGAAGAAGCAGCGTGAGTTCGAAGGGCAGGCCCGACAGCCTGAGCGTCAGTATGTCTCCGGGGAGACCCATTTTGTATTCGGAAAGCCCCTTCGTCTGCTGGTGAGGCCGACGGCAACGAAAAGGTGCTTGATTCGATCTGATGCGTCAGAACGGTTGACGATGCTGGTGCCCGAAGGGGCAACGACGGATCAGAAAGCGCGATGGCTTGCTGCCTGGTATCGGAGCCAGTTGAAAGAGCGGTCAGCGCCGCGCATCGCGAAATGGGCGGATCGGCTTGGCCTCCCGCTGCCCTGGTGGGGGATCAAGCAGATGCGGACCAAATGGGGAAGCTGTAATCCTGACAAAGGATTGGTCTGGATCAACCTCGACCTTGCCAAGAAGCCGCTTCCCGCCTTGGACTATGTCATCTTGCATGAAATCGCGCATTTCGTATCCCCACGACACGATAGCTTGTTCGTGAGTGTGCTTGATCGGAACATGCCTGGATGGCGGCAGATACGCGCGGATCTCAACGCTCTGCCTCTGTCGACACCTGTCGGCTCCCATGGACTCGCGTGTCAGCCCTACCATGGCTGAAGTTTGATCCGTGGGCCACGTAAGGGGCCTCCGTTGAACGGCATAGGCGGCCCATAGCGGACGGTCGACCTCGACCGAAGCTGCGTGTGGCTGCATCCCCGGAAGCCGACGTGCCACAGGTGCCGTAGCGTAGTCCCGGCCATGATGGATAGATATCGGGTGACCCGGAGTCCTAGCCGTAGAGGACTGCCCTCAGCAGCCATTCATGCTTCGCCCACTAGCAGGGTGCTGAAAAAGTCCAAGTTCGTCGGATCGGGTATGTGAGCACCTCATTTTGGGGTGCTCTTGTCGCGCTGGCAAATTTCGTTCGATCCGATGCCCGGCGAACGCGAAGAAAAGCACCCTGTCGCTGTCCTTTTTCCGCGGCCTGCTAGGTTGTGTTGACAAAAAGGATTCCCCTGCGCGTCTGGCTGTGATTCAAGATCATCTCTACGTGGGAGGTGACCTTGGCACGCAATCTGATGTCCGACGACGAATGGGCATTCATTGAGGGCTTCATCCGAGCCGTCCGGCATCCGAACGGGCGCAAGCCTGCGGACCATCGACTTGTTCTGGATGGCATTTTCTGGGTCGCGCGGACCGGTGCGCCCTGGCGGGACCTGCCAGAGGAGTTTGGCAAGTGGTCATCTGTCTACCGGCAGTTCCGGCGCTGGACGCTCGCCGGGCTGTGGGAGGACATCCTGGATGCCTTGAACCACGCGAAGCTCGCGCCCGACAAGCTCCAGATGATCGACAGCACTGTGATCAGGGCCCACCACCATGCGGCCGGCGCAAAAGGGGGACTCCGAAAGAGGCTCTTGGCCGTTCAAGAGGTGGGTTCTCGACCAAGATCCATCTCCGCGTCAACGGCGCTGGCCTCCCGATAAGGACCTAGATCACGCCCGGGCAGGATTCAGACTACACGGGCTATGATCTGGTGATGGCCGACAACCTTCCGCAGCCCGCCGTGTTGGTCGCCGACAGGGGCTATGACTCTGATAAAATTAGAGAAGACATCGAGAGCCGTAACGCGCTGCCCATGATCCCCATGCGAAAGAACCGCAAGGTGCGCAAGGTCGTCGACATGACCATCTACACCTTGCGCAACATGGTCGAGCGTTGTTTCAACAAGCTCAAGAACAGTCGCCGCCTGGCAACACGCTACGACAAAACCGCAGACAGTTTCCTCGGCTTCATCGACATCGCCTGCATCAGGCTCTGGCTTCGCCATTTGTCAACATGACCTATAGCATCGCCTATTCCATTGGATATCTGGTACTTATCATCGTGTGGTATTTCCTGGACCTGCCGGTGGGGTTCGGAACGCCCATCAGTTATCCCTGATGATCGATTGACAGAGCACCGCTCGTCTTGCTGCGGCGGGCGGTGCTGGTCTCGCCTCTATGAGTACTCCTTGATCGGGGATTCGCGACTTGCCATGCGCACTTCTTAGACGCGGTCGTTTCTCTGGGCTGTGCTCCGCGAGGATCCCAGCTGGCCCTTGATCGAGGGGCTGTATTCCGGAAGAGCCGGAACGGATCAACGCTCTACGAGCGGCTGCGACGCACGTCTGCAATCATGGAGCGAAGTTGGTCCAATGATTGCTTGCCGAAGGCGCCGAAGTCCCCGGCAATGAAGGTCGGCGTCCCGGACAGCCCCATCTTTTCGGCCAGAAGCCATGAATGTTCGATCTGCCGGGCGATCTCGATGTTATCCATATCCTTGCGCAGCCGGCTTATGTCCAGCCCGGCCGCCTCGGCGACGCGAAGGGCGCTCCTGTCGTCCGCCTCGCCCTTGATGCCCATCAGGCCGGCGTGGAACGGCCAGAACTTCTCCTGGCGCAACGACGCCAGCGAAGCGCGGGCACAGTAAAGAGATCCTGCGCCGAACACGGGCCATTCCCGCAACACGATTCGCAGTTGCGGATCTTCCGAGATCAACTGGTGGATGTCGGCAACCGATGCGCGGCAATAAGGACAGTTGTAGTCGAAAAACTCGGTCAGCGTGACATCGCCCGAGGGATTGCCCAGGACCGCGCCAAGCTGTTCGCGCTCCAGGGCCTGGCGCAGGTCGGGGGGCATCGGATTGTCCTGCGCCATTGCAGGTATTCCGCCGACCACCAACGCGCCTGCTGCGATGCCGGCTTGCAGGAAACGCCGGCGATCAGGGGCGGGTCTTCTTCTGTCTGCCATGAACTTGTCCTTTTCGGGTCTGCTGCCCATCGATATGCGCCGCGCCTTAACCCAGGCTTAAGATGCCAGCCTGCCCTGCGGCTGGCCGCTCTTAAGCTGGGCTTAAGCTTGGTCAGTCATCTGGGGCGCGGGGCCTTGCCCCTGAACGACTGGAGCATGAGACATGGACGAACCTCGCCATCAACGGCCGCGCGAGCTGCGCAAACTTTCGGCTGAAATCGAAGGTGGTGCCAGCAGGCGCGCTTTTCTGTGCGGATTGCTGGCCGGCGGTCTGGTGTTGCCGCGCGTCGCATCGGCGCAGGCAATTGATCCGACCACTGGGCAGGCCGTCTACGGCGCATCAACCGCGGGGCAGGCCCCCGACATGGGTGTCTATCAGATCGACCCCGCGCAGGACAGCCGACGTAACATATCCTCCTTCCGAAACCACCATTGGAGCGATTTCTACCCGACCCTCGGCAAGGGGGTGATCCTGGCGGATGTGTCGTCGCGTGCCCTGCATTTCTGGTCCGGCGACGAGAGCACCTATCTGGTTTTCCCGTCCTCGATCCCGGTTTCGGAGGAACTGACCAAGCGCGGCAGGACCGAAGTGGTGCGCAAGGCGGAGCGCCCTACCTGGACGCCGACCCCCAGCATGCGGGAACGCGACCCGACATTGCCGCAACGGGTCGAGGGCGGGGCCGTGGACAATCCCCTGGGCGTCTATGCGCTTTACCTGTCCTGGCCTGCCTACCTGATTCACGGCACCCATGATACGCGCAAGATCGGCCGCAAGTCGTCCAGCGGTTGCTACGGGCTATACAACGAACATATCGCCCGGCTGTACCCGCTGGTCGAGGTGGGAACGCAGGTGACAATCTTCTGATGCGCGGGGCGGTTCGGCGACGATCCGCTCCTTAAGCTTCCCTTAAGGTCGGGGGCCGAAAGGAGGCGGTGGCAATCGCGCCAGCCGCTGTTCGGATCCCCGCAATTCCTTGCCGAACAGCCCGCCCGCGCGATCAGGGTGGGCTTCCGCCCCTGATGGCGCGTGTTCACTTATAATATTGAATTAATTAAATAAAATAGCATCACCATTGATCTGAATCAACATCCGGCTACGCAGGAAAGCCTATTGCTTCCTTATCGACCAAGACGAGGAAGTCATGCGATTCGTCAGATTTGCCCTGCTGGGCGGAATATCGGGGCTGGCCCTGGCCTGGGGCATTGCGGTGTCAAGTCCCTGGTGGTTCGCGCCGAAAGAGGATCGGGCCGTCGATATCGGCGATCCCGACCTGATCGCGCGCGGAGAGTATCTTGCCAGGACCGGCGATTGCATCGCCTGCCACACCGCGCCGGGCGGTGCGCCCTTCGCGGGCGGGCTTGGCCTGCAGACGCCGATAGGCACGATCTATGCCACCAACATCACCCCCGATCCCGAGACCGGCATCGGCAGTTACGATTACGGCGATTTCGAGCGGGCCGTGCGCAAGGGGGTGCGACCGGATGGCGTCCATCTCTATCCGGCGATGCCTTTCTCGTCCTATCGCATCGTCTCGGACGAGGATGTGCAGGCGCTCTATGCCTATTTCATGTCCTCGGTCGCGCCGGTGCGGAAGGAAAACCAGGAGACGACAATCCCCTGGCCCGCCTCGATGCGCTGGCCCCTGGGCTGGTGGCAATTGCTGTTCGCGCAGCCCCGCACTTTCGAGATCGCCCAAGGCACCGATCCCGAGATTGCCCGCGGCGCCTATCTGGTCGAGGGCCTGGCCCATTGCGGCGCCTGCCACACGCCGCGCGGTCTCGGCTATCAGGAAAAGGCGCTGAAAAGCGACGCGGCGGGGCGGTTCCTGTCGGGTTCGGTGCTGGAGGGCTGGTACGCGAAAAACCTGCGCAACGAGGATACGGGCCTTTCGACCTGGACCGAGGAGGAACTGGTCGCCTTCCTGAAAACCGGCCGGAACCAGCGGACGGCGGCCTTCGGCTCGATGACGGATGTGGTGCAGCACTCGCTGCATTACCTAACCGATGCCGACCTGACGGCCATCGCGCGCTATCTGAAATCGCTGCTGCCGCGACCGGGGCGCGAGACTTGGCAGCCGCAGCAGGATGAAACCACGGAGGCCCTGCGCGCGGGCGATTTCTCGGCCCCCGGCGCGATCACCTATGTCGAACATTGCACGCAGTGCCACCGTCTCGACGGTATGGGCGCGCCCGAAATCTACCCCGCGCTCAAGGGCAATTCGATGGTCTTCGCCGATGATCCAAGTTCGCTGATCCAGGTCACGATGGCCGGCGGGCGCATGCCCGAGACCCCGGCGCATCAGATGACCTTCGCCATGCCGGGCTTTGCCCATCTTTCCGACGAGGATTTGGCCGGGGTGATCAGCTTCATCCGCAATTCCTGGGGCAACCATGCCAGCGCGGTGACCGAGCGCGACATCGCCCGCATGCGCCGCGAACTGGCGCATAAACCCGTCCATTACGCACCGGAGGCCGAGCAATGAAAAAGCCGGTTTTGTTGATCGCCGCGATGGCCGTTCTTGCCCTTGGCGGATGGGGCACCCTGCGCGGATCGCCCTCGGATACGCCCGAGGTGCAAGGGATGGCGATCCTCGATGCCGAGGGCAACGCTGTCGGCCGTTATGCCGTCCCCGCCGACAAGGACATCCTTGCCCAGTCCAATGCGGATGAGATCCTGTATGGCAAGCGCCTGCTGGCCGATACCGCCCGGCTGCTGCCCGACAATGTCGGCGCGGCGATGAACTGCAATTCCTGCCATCTCGGCGACGGCAAGATCGAGGGAGCGAACGGCTATATCAACACTGTGAACTTCTATCCCCGCGTGATGCCGCGCGCCGGCAAGAACGTGGATCTGGAAATGCGGATCAACGGCTGCTTCCAGCGTTCGATGAATGGCAAGCCGCTGGACCCAGACGGCCCCGAAATGAAGGCGATGATCGCCTATATGGACTGGCTGCGCCAGGACGTGCCGAAGGGCCAGACCGTGGATATCGTCAATGCCGGGCCGATCGACGAGAGCCTGCTGCCCGACCCCGAAAACGGCAAGCGCATCTACGCGGCCAAATGCGCGGCATGTCACGGCGCGAATGGCGAGGGGATGCGCGACCAGTCCGGCGATATCCTGTTCCCGCCGCTCTGGGGCGAGGAAAGCTTCAATATCGGCGCCGGTATGGCGCGGACCTACAAGGCGGCGCAATTCGTCAAATGGGCGATGCCCCCGGCGATGCACCTGACCGGGCAACTGGGACAGGGCGGTGTGCTGAGCGATCAGGAGGCGGTGGACGTGGCCGAATTTTTCACGCATATGCCGCGCCCGGATTTTCCGGGCAAGGTCAACGACTGGCCGAACGGCAACAGGCCCAAGGACGCGAGGTATTGAGTCGACACCTTGCCCAACCTGCGACATGACCGCACTGGCAATTCGGTCATGTCAGATAACGCCGTTTCTACCCAAGGAGAAACCATGCCCCTTCAGCTTGTCATTCACGCCCCCGATGAAGCGTCGCTTGCGCGGGCACGGTCGAATGCCAGGAACCTGCTGGCAGCCGCGCCGGATGCGCGTTGCGAGATCGTCGTCAATGCCGAGGCGGTGGCGGTCGTGATCGAACGACGCGATCCTGCGACTGACGGCCTTGTCAGGCTTTGCGACAATACGCTGCGCAACAAGGACATGAAGGCTCCGGCTGACCTGAAGACGGTGCCTGCGGCGGTTCTGCATCTGGCGGAACGGCAGGCCGCCGGCTGGCTGTATATCCGGGCATGAGTCTGGGCCGTTACCAATGCGGCATATAAGTCTGTCGCATGGCCTTTCTGCGCCTCGCCTCGGCTGTTGGACTACGAGGAGGAAGGCGTTTGTCGAATGGTGCTTTAGTGGCGAGTGAGTGCGCAAGGGGAAAGAAGTGACGAGCTGTCCTCTGCTCATTCTTCGGTCAGATCGGGATTGTCTCGCCATCCTGGGGAATCTGCAGGCTGGCAGAGAAGCCGGATTTTTCGGCGAATGCCCGCAGGTCGGCCCGGCTGAGGATACAGTGATTCAGCGCCTCCATATGACTTGCGACCAACAGGGCCTGCGGCGCTGCCTGATGGACAGCAAGCACGTCCGCTGTTCCCATGATGATCGGATCGAGGCCAAGGAAAAGCGCGTTTCCTGCGTTCACGACGATGATGTCCGGCGTGTGTTTCCCTATCGCTTCCCGGACAAATTCGTTCCACACCGTGTCACCTGCTACATAGACGGTCTTGCGCCCCGGCATGCTGAATACGACACCGCTCACCTTGCCCATCCGGTCTCCGATGACCTGCATGGCTGCATCCGTGCCGTGCTGCCCCCTAGTCTTCGAAAGTGTCACTCCCCTGAATTCCGAGGTTTCGGCTAGGAGGCGAACATCTTGGAATCCGTCGAGCCGAATTTTCGCGGCATCCTCCTCATTCTGAGAGAAGATTGGCATGGATTTCGGCAGTTGCGCCTTGGCGGCGTCATCCCAGTGATCCGCGTGCAGATGTGTCACGATCACCGCGTCGACATCGACGATCTCGCCGACCGGGACGGGTAAGGGCGCGAGCGGATTTCGGAGGTGACTGCTCGCGCTTCCCGGCGCTGCAGGGTAGGTGCCCACGTCGCCCAGCATGGGATCCACGAGGAAACGTACACCGCCATAATGGATTAGCAGAGTGGCATTGCGAAGCTGCGTAATACTATCGGACGGGGATGGCTGCTGTGCCGATGTCGGCCCACTCACGGCAAGAGCCGCCAAGACCCCGCCACCCAGTAATATCGCCTGCCTGCGTGACAGTTCGTGTTGAGGTTCTGATAGTTCGCTCACCTGTAACCCTCCATAATGGTGGCTGTCGTGTCCAATGGAGGCAACTTGCTGCGAGAGGCTGACCAATCCTCGGGTTTGCGCTTCCAATGGCGTTGTGGGACCGACCTGAACCGGGGAAGCTTAAAGCAGGCTTAAGAGACGGTTGAACGAAGCGAAAACGGTGCGTTCCTTAACGCTAGATTCCGGGTGAATGCCCTGTGGTCGAATTGTCCAGGCGACAGGAAGGCCGATGGCGGCAAGTTCAGGGTAGTGCCCCAGTGGGCGCACCTGGCAGGATGATTTCGGCCTGCTCGCCGCCGCCCTTGCGCGGCGACAGGCGCAGCTCGCCCCCCATCGCCTCGACAGCCGCAGCGACGATGGCGAGGCCCAGCCCGCTCCCACCGCCTGCAGGGCTGGCCGCGCCGCGATAGAAGCGCTCGGTGACATGAGGGCGGTCGGCCTCGGCGATGCCGGGGCCGCGGTCCAGCACGCTGAAGCGGATCCTCTCGCCCTCGCGCGTCAGCCGCGCCTCGACACTCGCCCCCTTGGGCGAGGCGAGGATCGCATTCTCCAGCAGGTTGCGCAGCGCCGGCGCCAGCAGCGGCCCCTGCGTGCTGCGCCATTCGGTCCCGCCGGTTTCCAGCCGCAGCGCGACGCCGCGCGCCTGCGCCAGCCCGGCCAGTTCGTCGGCCACATCGGCAAGGATCCTTGCGCCGTCCTCGGCCTGAGCCGTGCCGTCGATGGCATTCTCGGTCGCTGTCATGTCCAGAAGCTGGCGCACCATGCGGTCGGTGCGGTCGACGCCTTGCGCGATCTGCGCCAGCGCCCGGTCGCGCGTCGCGGCATCGGGGGCCAGCGTCGCGATCTGCGCCTGCGTCTTCAGCCCGGCCAGCGGGGTCTTCAGCTCATGCGCGGCGAAGGCGGTGAAGCTGCGCTCGCGCTCGCGCAGGCCCTCGACACGCTGGAAGAGGCCGTTCAGCGCCTCGATCATCGGGCGCAGCTCCGAGGGTGTGCGGGTCTCCTCCAGCGGGCCGAGATCGGTTGCGGGGCGGCGCGACAGCGCCTGCGCCAGCCGGTCCAGCGGCGTAAGCCCGCTGCGCACTGCCAGCCAGATCAGTGCCGCCAGCAGCGGCAGGACCAGCATCGCCGGGGCCAGCAACCCCATCGCCACGCCATGCACCAGCCTTTCGCGCATGAAGCGTGCATCGCCGACCATGACGCGGATGCCCAGATCCCGGTCGACATGGGTATAGACGCGCCAGATCTCGCCATCGACTTCGCGCTCGCTGAAGCCTTCCTGCTCGGCCAGTTGCCCAGACGGCGCGCCGTCGGATTCGCTTTTCAGCTGGCCGTCGAAGCCCCAGACCTGACAGATCAGCTGGCGGGCGAAGTCGTGGCGGCCGGTATCGGGCAGGGCAGGGGCTTCGTCCACCAGCGACGCCGCATCCGGCCCGGCGATGCCGCCGTTGCGCCGGATCAGCGAAGCCACCATCTGCGCCGATTCCTGCAGGCGCCGGTCCAGCACATGGCCGACCTCGGTGCGGGTCGAATGCTGGATCCAGATGACGGCGCAGAGCCAGATCGCTCCGGTCCCGGCCAGCAGGATGACGAGCAGCCGTTTGCGGATCGAACTCATGAACCTCCCTCCGCCAGCCGATATCCCGCCCCGCGCACGGTGTCGATGAAGTCGCGGCCCAGCTTGGCGCGCAGGTGGTGGATATGGACCTCGACGGTATTGCTTTCGACGTCCTCCTGCCAGCCGTAGAGGCGCTCTTCCAGCTGCGTCTTGGACAGGATTCGGCCCGGATGTTCGACCAGCGCCTGGAGGATGGCGAATTCGCGGCGCGAAAAGCGCAGCTCGCGAGGCCCGATGCGCCCGGTCTGCGTCGCCGGATCCAGCCGCAGCCCGTTCCATTCGATCACCGCCGCGGCGCGGCCTTCCTGCCGGCGCAGCATGGCGCGCAGCCGGGCGGCGAGCTCGTCCAGATCGAAGGGCTTGCCCAGATAGTCGTCCGCCCCCGCGTCCAGCCCCTGCACCCGGTCGCGCACCCGGTCGCGGGCGGTCAGCAGCAGGACCGGCAGCTTTGATCCCGCCGCGCGCAATTCGGCCAGCAGGTCCAGCCCCGAGCCATCGGGCAGCATGATGTCCAGGACAACGCCCGCGAAGCCCCCCGCCTCCAGCGCCGCGCGGGCATCGGCGAGGGTGCCGACCGCATCGGCGGTAAAGCCCGAGAGGCCCAGCCCGACGGCGATCCCATCGGACAGGACCGGGTCGTCTTCGACGATCAGCAGGCGCATGGCGTGTTTCCTTCGAATTCCTCGATCACACTTTCGTCGATCAAGCTTAAGCTGGGCTTAAGGTGGCGTCTCTAGCCAGCCCGGCATGATGACGAGAATGTTTGCTCCCCTGATGGCTGCGCTTTCGCTGCTGATCGCCGGTTTCCTGGCGACGGCGCAGGCGCAGCCTTTGCAACCCGAAGACGCCTTCGCCCTGAGCGTAAGTCAAGGCGAGGATGGCGCGCTGGTGCTGAATTGGCGCATCGCCGAGGGCTATTATCTCTATCGCAGCAGTTTCGCGGCGGAGGCGGATGGCCAGAGCCTGCCGCTGTCCCTGCCCGAAGGCGAGGCTTACGAGGACCCGTATTTCGGCGAGGGCCAGATCTATCGCGGCGAGGTCACGGCGCGGCTTGCGCATGCGGGCCAGCCGGTCACCCTGCATTGGCAGGGCTGTCAGCAGGACGGTATCTGCTATGCCCCGCAAAGCGCACAGCTGGATCCGGAAGGCAGGGTGCTGGCCGACGTGGACACCGGCGGTTCGGGCTGGAGCCCTCAGACGCAGGGTGCGTCCGATCCAGCCGGCGCGGCGCAAACGGATACGGGATTGACGCTGGCACAGGATGAGGGGCTGGTGCAGGGTCTGGCCGCGCGCGGCGGCGGGGCGCTGGTGATTGCGGGTTTCCTCGGCTTCGGGCTGCTGCTGGCCTTCACGCCCTGCGTCTTTCCGATGTTTCCCATCGTCGCCGGCATGCTGGCCGGGCAGGGAGAGGCACTGACTGCAAGGCGCGGGTTGGCCCTGACGGGCGCTTATGTGCTGGCGATGGCGGTGGCCTTCGGGCTGCTGGGCATCGCCGCGGCATGGTCGGGGGCGAATTTGCAGATGGTGCTGCAATCGCCGATAGCCATCGGCGTGATCGCGGCGATCTTTGTCGCGCTGGCCCTGTCGATGTTCGGTTTCTACGAATTGCAGATGCCGCTGGCGCTGCAAGCCCGTCTTGGCCGGGTGGCTGGCCGTCGCGGCTCGATAGGTGGGGCGGCAGCGCTCGGCTTCACCTCGGCGCTGATCGTGGGGCCGTGTGTGACCGCGCCGCTGGCCGGGGCGTTGCTCTATATCGCGCAGACCGGCGACGTGATGCTGGGGGCGATGGCGCTGTTCACACTGGGACTGGGGCAGGGGCTGCCGCTGCTGGCCATCGGGATCTTCGGCCCGCGCATCCTGCCCCGCGGCGGAGGCTGGATGGAGGGGGCGAAGCGCGCTTTCGGCGTGATTTTTCTCGGCTTTGCGATCTGGCTGGCGGGGCGCGTGCTGCCGGGGCCGGTCACGCTGGCGCTCTGGGCCGCGCTGCTGGTCGGTGCGGCGGTGTTCCTGGGCGCGCTGGACCGGCTGGACGGCGCCGCTTCCTGCAACCGCCGGCTTGGCGCTGCGCTGGGGGTGCTGCTGCTGTTTACCGGGCTGTTGCAGGGCCTCGGCGCGGCGCTAGGGGCGGATGATCCGCTGCGCCCGCTGGCGCCACTGGCGGGGACCACGGCCGCCGCGCCGGCCTCTGAGGCGCAATTCGCCGAAGTCACCACCCGCGCCGGGCTGGACCGGGCGCTGGCCTCGGCGGGTGGCGAGCCAGTGCTGCTTTATGTCACCGCCGACTGGTGCGTGACCTGCCGCGTGATCGAGCGCGGTCCGCTGGCCGACCCGGCAGTCCATGCCGCGCTGGCCGACATGGCGGCGATCAAGCTGGACGTCAGCACCTTCGATGCCGAGGCGCAGGCGCTGATGCGGGATCTGGCCGCCGCCGGGCCGCCGACGATGATCTTTCTCGACGCCGCCCGCGCCGAGGCGCCCGACAGCCGGTTGATCGGCGAGATGGACAGCGCCGCGCTGCTGGCCTCGATCGGGAAGGTGGTCCGGTGAATGCGGTCTCGATAGGGCCGCTGGTCTTCGACGGCGCGCGCTTTGCCGCCATCGTGGGGCTGCTGCTGTTCTTCGTGGTGACCGAGATCATGGCGCGGCTGCAAAAGAGCGATGCGTCCCGATGGGCGGGATTTGCCGTGCTGGTCTGGATCGTAGCCGCGCGCATGGGTTTCGTTGTCGCCAACTGGCCCAGCTTTGCCGATCATCCTCTGGATGCGATCAAGCTGTGGCAGGGAGGCTTCCTGCCCGCTGCCGGCTGGGCCGGCGGCAGCGCCGTTTTCCTGTTGGCGCTGTTGCGACGGGCGCGAGGCGCGGTCCTGCCGCTTGCTCTTGGCAGCGCGGCGGCGCTGGTCGGGCATCAGGCCGTCATCGCCACCCTGACACGTCCGGCGGTCACGATCCCGGACATGCAGCTGATCGCGCTGGACGGGCGCGGCGTGCACCTGGGCGGACGCGACTGGCCGGTGGTTCTGAACCTCTGGGCGACCTGGTGCCCGCCCTGCCGGCGCGAGATGCCGATGATGACCGAACTGGCCGCCAAGACGCCCGGCGTCGATTTCGTCTTCGCCAATCAGGGCGAGGAGGCCGAACAGGTCGTGGCCTTCCTGAAGGCCGAGGGCCTGCCCGCCGAGGGCATGATCCGCGACCCGCGCCATCGGCTGATGGGGGCGCTGAATGCGGTCGGCCTGCCCTCGACGCTGGTCTTCGACGCCAAGGGACGGCTGGTCGCGGCGCATACGGGCGAGATCTCGCGCGCCGCCCTGACCCGGATGATCGCGCAGGCGACGGGAGAATGACGATGAACCCGATACGATCCGCATGGGCGGGCGCGGCCCTGCTGGCGCTGGCGGCCTGCGCCTCGACCGAACCGACAGCCCCCGCCGATCCGCCGCCTGCCATCCGCCCCGAACTGGCGGCCATGTATGGCGCGATGGAGGATAACGGCCACCACATCCCCGCCGTCTCGCCGCGACTGCTGGCCGAGGACAAGGCGCGGCAGGTCGTGGACTACTGGAGCGAGGAAAAGCCCGGCACGATCATCGTCGATCCCCATGCCCGCTATCTCTACCAGGTGCAGCCGGGCAACAGGGCGATGCGCTATGCCGTCGCCGTGGGCGCGGCCGGCTACGGCTTCACCGGCGAGGCGCATATCCCCTATCAGCGCGACTGGCCAAGCTGGAAGCCCACCGACAACATGGTCGCGACCCAGCCCGAGCTTTACGGCCCGGTGGAAAAGGGGCTGGAAGGCGGCATCGACAACCCGATGGGCGCCCGCGCGCTCTATCTGCACAACGGTCGGGGCGACACCTATTACCGCATCCACGGCACCATGGACCCGGCCTCGATCGGGCAGGCGACCTCGGCGGGCTGCATCCGGCTGTTCAACCAGGACATCATCCACCTGGCCGGACAGACCGGCAGCATGACCAAGGTCGTCGTGCTGAGCGAGGCGGAATCCGGCAAGGGCACGGTGCCGCTGGGCCAGCCCTTGCCCGCGCCGCCGGATGCGCTGGCTGCCGGCCCCGTTCAGACAGGAGGAACGACATGAGCATCACCCGACGCGACGTCCTGGCCGGAACCGCCGGCCTTGGCCTGGCGGGCCTTGCCGGAGGGGTCGTCCTGCTGACCCGGAGCAGGGGAGGCGGGAACGGCGCCAGCGGCACCGCCGCGGCCGAGATGACCGCCGACGACGTGCTGCACGACCCCGACAATCCGGTGCTGGGCAACCCCGCGGGCACGCTGACCATCGTCGAATATTTCGATTACCAATGCCCCTACTGCAAGCTGGGCCATGCCATGCTGACCCGCGTGGTCGGCGAGGACGGCGACATCCGGCTGGTGATGAAGGACTGGCCGATCTTCGGCGCGCCCTCGGTCCTGGCCAGCCAGCTGGTTCTCGGGGCGGCCGCGATGGGCGATTACGCGCAGGCCCTCAAGGCGCTGATGGCGACCGAAGCCAGGCTCTCCGAGGATCGGATCCGGCAGGTGCTGGGCGACGGCGGCATCGACACCGGCGCGGCGCTGGCCGCTTATCGCGCCGAGCGCGACAAATGGGACGGACTGCTGGCGCGTAACTCGGCGCAGGCGGCGGCGCTGGGGCTGCGCGGCACGCCTGCCTTCATCATCGGCGCCAGAATCTATCCCGGCGCGCTGGACGAAACCCGCCTGCGCGGCGCTATTGCCGAGGCCCGGCGGGCGGCGTGACGCTAGACAACCGAAGGAGCGGGCAACCCCGCTGCCATTACGTCCCGGCATTGCCGGGTTGGAAAAACACGAAGGAGAGAACATGCAACGCCGTCACCTTGTCCTCGCGGGCGTCAGCCTGCTGGCGATGCCGGTCTTGGGCGGAAACGCCCTTGCGCAGGAACGCGCCAACCCGATGCCCGAAGAACTGCGCAAGTCCTTGGAGCGCGACCCCACCGCGCCGGTGCTTGGCAATCCGGACGGCGACATCACTCTGACCGAGTTCTTCGACTACAACTGTCCCTTTTGCCGCAAGATGGTCGATCCGATGCATCGGCTGATCACCTCGGACAAGAACCTGCGGGTGGTGTTCCGCGAATGGCCGGTCTTCGGCGAGGATTCCGAGTTCGCCACCCGGGCCTCGCTCGCTTCGCTGCAGCAGCGGAAATACTGGCAGATGCATACCGCGATGTTCCGCACCAAGGGCCGCGTAACCGAAGCGGCCACCATGCGCGCCGCGCGCGAGGTAGGCCTCGACACCGTCCGGCTGGAGCGCGACATGCAGGCCGAGCCGGTCGAGCGCCACATCACCATGAGCGGCATGCTGGCCGAACATATGGGCCTGATGGGCACCCCCACCTTCGTCGCCGGCGACGAGGGCGCTTTCGGCGAATACAGCCTCGACGACCTGCGCGGACTGGTGCAGCGCGCAAGGGAAACCATGGGTTAGCCAGGGCCTCGCGGTTGCTCGAGCCTGATCAATATGATCTGAACTGCCCGAGGATTTTCTCCCTTTCGAAGGTTGATGCGACGATTGCGTAACCGTTCCATTGTCCGGCCATGGACCGCCGCTCTGTTCCTCTGCACCCTTTTGCTTGCGGCACTACCGTCCCTGGCAGATTCAGGTTGCGATCAGAGGACCCTGATCATACCGCTGTCCGATCCGGTTTCCGGCAGGCAATACGAAATCCATGTCAGCCTGCCAGACGGGTTTTCGAGCGGCACCCAGCGCGGCTGGCCGCTTGTCGTCCTGGCCGATGGCGGCCGCGCATTTCCGCATCTGAGCTGCATTGCGCGCAAGCTTGCGCGCGAAGGAGCGATCGGGGCCGAGCCGGTGATCGTCGGGCTGTCCTATGCGGCGGGCGAAAGCTTTGAGGTCAGCCGCCGCCGGGACTACACACCGACAAGCGGCGTGGTGGGCTATGGCGGCGCGGCACCTTATCAGGCCTATATCCGCAACGTGGTCCTGCCCCATGTCGAGGCGCAATTCGCCACAGACCCTCGTCAGCGGTATTTTTGGGGCCATTCCTATGGCGGGTTGCTGGGCGCGCATATCCTCTTTACCCAGCCGGAGATGTTCCAAACGTATATGTTGGGCAGCCCATCCTTCTGGTTCGGGGACGGCGCGATCTATGGGTTCGAGAAGAGTTTTGCCACGCAGCGCAGGCGTCTCGACGCGCGGGTTCTGCTCTATGTCGGCGGCGAGGAGATCGCACGATATGATCCGGCGCGAAGGGGCAACACACGAGACATGGTCGCGGGCATGCGGCAATTCGAGGCGCACTTGCGCGCCCGCCGATACCCCGGTTTGAGCATCACCTCGGCGGTGATCGAGGGGCGCGACCATATGAGTGCGGTGCGGCCCGGATTCGAGTGGGCGCTGCAAAGCGCGATGGCTGCAAGATAAACGCCTGTCTGGTTTCAGTGTGGCCTTAAGCTTGGCTTAAGGTTGGTCGCCGATAGGGGCCGGACGCACGAGATTCGCGTGAGTCCCCGACCGGCCGCTCCCGACCCGTCCTGGATTCACCGGCACGCACGGGAGGGCAGCCATGCCGATCACGATGGGGCTTCTGCTGGCCCTGAGCTTCGTCGTTTCGCTTCTGGCACTGAGCTTTCTCATCTGGGCCATCGCCACGAAGCAGTTCGCGCTGGACCGCGCTCATGCCGCGACGGTCTTCGGCAAGGGCGGCGCCGACGGGCCGGACACGGACGGCACCCATCTGTTCGATACCACCGGCATCGACAGGGTCTCGGCCCGGCCCGTGCGGTTGTTGATCCTGGGCGCGATCTTCTGGCTGGTGCTCGGCTCGACCTTCGGGGTCATCGCCTCGCTCAAACTGCACTGGCCCGACTGGCTGAACCAGGCCGCGCCGCTGACCTTCGGGCGGATGCGGGCGCTGCACCTGAATCTGGTCGCCTATGGCTGGCTGTCGCAGATCGGCATCGCCTGCATGTTCTGGATCCTGCCGCGCATCTTCCGCACGCCGCTACGCGCGCCGAATCTGCCGGTGATCGGCTTCTGGATCTGGAATATCGGCATCACGCTTGGCGCGCTGGCCTTCGCGCAGGGCTGGACCGATGGCGAGGAATGGCTGGAATTCCCCTGGCAGCTGGACATGCTTCTCGTGCTGGCGGGGGTCTTCTTCGTGGTGCCGTTGGTCAAGACCGCCCGCGCGCGTGAGGTGGACCATATCTATGTCACCGGCTGGTATTTCCTGGCCGCGATGGTCTGGTTTCCCTGCCTGTTCTTCATCGCCAACCTGCCCGGCATCCATTACGGGATCGAGGAGGCGACGGTGAACTGGTGGTTCGCCCATAACGTGCTGGGCCTTTGGCTGACGCCGCTGGGTGTGGGCACGGCCTATTACTTCATCCCCAAGATCATCGGCAAACCGATCTATTCCTATTCGCTGTCGCTGATCGGCTTCTGGGGGTTGGCGCTGTTTTACAGCCAGGTGGGCATCCACCACCTGATCGGCGGGCCGGTGCCGACCTGGGTGGTCACGCTGTCGGTGGTGCATTCGGTGATGATGTTCATCCCGGTGATCGCGGTGGCGATCAACCAGCACGTCACCGTCGCGCGCAACCTGTGGGCGCTGAAGGAATCGCTGCCGCTGCGCTTCATCTCCTTCGGGGCGGTGATGTATACGCTGGCCTCGTTCCAGGGCTCGATCGAGGCGCTGCGCTCGGTCAACACCATCACCCATTTCACCCATTACACCGTCGGGCACGCGCATCTGGGCGCCTATGCCTTCGTCTCCATCGTGATGTTCGGCGCGGCCTATCACATCATGCCGCGCATGATGGGGCGCGACTTCGCCCATCCCGGCCTGATCCGGCTGCATTTCTGGCTGGTGGTCGTGGGCTTCGCGATCTACTTCTTCGCACTGACCATCGGCGGCCTGCTGCAAGGGCTGGCCATGCTGGACGCGACCCGCAGCTTTGCGGAAAGCGTGATCCTGACCAAGCCTTGGCTCGAGGCCCGCTCGGTCGGCGGCACGATGATGACGCTGGGCCATATCCTGTTCGCAATCAACGTCATCGGCATCCTGCGCAAGCCGCGCGCGGTCGCCCAAAGCGCGGTGGCAGCAGAATGAACCGCTATCTTCCCCTTGTCCTGATCGCCTTCGGCATTCTCGCCTTCGCGACGCTGATGCTGGTCATCGCGCCCGGCATCCAAATGGCGCAACGGTCGGTCCCCGAGGGACTGCGCCCATATTCCGAGCAGGAGAGCCGCGGCCGCGAGCAATATGTCAGCCTCGGCTGCGTCTATTGCCACAGCCAGCAGCCGCGCTCGCCCGACCAGGCCCCGGATGTGGAACGGGGCTGGGGCCGTCCCTCGGTCGCGGGCGATTACGTCTTCGACCAGCCGCACCAGCTTGGTACCATGCGCACCGGGCCGGACCTGCTGAATGTGGGTGTGCGGCTGCCCTCGGAAAGCTGGCACCTGACCCATCTCTATCAGCCGCGGGCGATCTTCGGCTGGTCGATCATGCCGGCCTATCCCTACCTGTTCGAGGAAAAGCCCGAGGCCGGACCAGAGGATACGGTGGTCGTGTTGCCCGAGGGTTTTGGCCCCGACAGCGGCGTCGTCGTTGCGCGGCAGGAGGCGCTGGACCTGACCGCCTATCTGCTGGCGCTCGACAGGACCTATCCGGTGCCCGAGGACGCTCTGCGCGATGACGGCTATGCCCGCAAGGAGAGCGGATCGTGACCAGGACCAGCAAGCAGACCGCAAGCAAGATCGTGAAGCCGGGCGAGGATTTCGAGCCCTGGGAAAGCCATAACCGCGTGCCGCTGCCGGTGATCTGGATCGCGCTGGCCCTGGGCGTCTGGGGCACCGCGCTGCTGTTCCAGGACCAGAGCAGCTATGCCGTCGCGCAGGGCGACCGCGAGGCGGATGAGGTCGCGGCCCATGACGCGCCCGAGGGCGGCGAGGCGCTGTTCCTGGCCAATTGCTCGACCTGCCACCAGCCGAACGGCGTCGGCGTCAGGCTGGCGGTTCCGCCCCTGCAGGACTCGGAATTCGCCAAGGCCGGGCCCGAGGTCGTGGCGCAGATCGTGCTGCGCGGCATCGACGGGCCGATCCGGGTCAAGGGCTTCACCTTCGACGGCCACATGCCCAGCTTTGCCGCCGCGCTGGACGACGGCGAGGTGGCGCAGCTTGCCTCTTACGTCGCGGGCCGCTTCGGCGACGCGGATGCCGCGCTGGGACGCGATCAGGTCGCGGAACTGCGTGCCGCCCATGCGGGCAGCGGCAGCTGGCAGGGTGGCGAGGAACTGGCCGGGCTGGTGCCGGGCCTACCCGCGCAGCCCGCCATGCCGGCGATGGCGCAGGCCGGGCCGGATCCCGCGATCTCGGACCTGATCTTCGCGGGTAGGGGCGATGTCTGGTCCTGCGCAAGCTGCCATGGCGGGCTGGGGCAGGGGGCCGAGAACACGCCGCGCCTCGCCGGGCTGTCGCAGGGCTATATCGCCAAACAGTTGCAGGATTTCCGCGAGGGCGAGCGGCAGAACGAGCATATGAGCTTTGTCGCGAAGGGGCTGAGCGATTCCGAGATCGAGGGGCTGGCCGTCTATTACGCGGGCCTGCGCGTGGATTCGACCGCGCAGCCCGCGCTTGGCGGCGATCTGGCGCGGGGCGAACGGATCGCGCTGCAAGGCGACTGGAGCCTGGGGGTTCCGGCCTGCTTCAGTTGCCACGGCCCGTCGGGCTTTGGCGTCGGGGCGGATTTCCCGGCACTGGCGGCGCAGCAGCCCGCCTATCTGGCCAGCCAGCTTGCCGCGTGGGCGGGCGGGCATCGCAACAATTCGCCGCTTGGGCTGATGGACCGGATATCCGAGGCGTTGCCGGAATCCGACCGCCGCGCGGTCGCGGACTATCTCGCCTCGCTTCCTGCTGTTCCGCCGACCGAGCAGAAGGCGATGGCAAGGATCGAAGGGGGCGGGGATGAGCTCTGAACATCACGAGGATGCGGTCCAGGGCCGCAGCGCGAAACGGCTGATCTTCGCGGCTGGTGGCGGGTTGGCGCTGGTCGCCCTGGGCGCGTTGGCGTTGGAAAGTCGCTGGGTGCCTGGCTGGATCAGCGGACGCGCGCCCGCCCCGGAAATGGCGCAGAGCGACTATTTCCAGCCGCCCTCCGATGCGGAGATCCCCGACAGCCCCTTCGGCGAGGCCGTCAAGCGCGGGCGCGACATCTTCATGAACACCTCGACCAATGCCGGGGAATATGTCGGCAACGGGCTGGCCTGCGCGAACTGCCACCTGGACGGCGGGCGCCAGCCGATGTCGGCGCCGATGTGGGCGGCATGGACGCGCTATCCGATGTATCGGGCCAAGAACGACCAGATCAACACGATGGAAGACCGGGTGATGGGCTGCTTCACCTTCTCGATGAACGCCCAGCATTCGGTGGCGGGCGGCCCGCCGCCGCATGGCAGCGACATCTATCGCGACCTGGAAAGCTATTTCTACTGGCTCGCCACCGGCGCGCCGACCAACGTGCCGATGGACGGGAACGGCTTCGGCAAGGTGGCCAAGACCGACCTGGGATATTCGCCCGAGCGCGGGGCCGAGGTCTTCGCTGCCAATTGCGCCGTCTGCCACAGCGCGGACGGGCAGGGCCAGACCGACGCCAATGGCCGCATCGTCTTTCCGCCGCTTTGGGGGCCGAACAGCTACAACTGGGGCGCGGGGATGGCGCGGGTCGATACCGCGGCGGCCTTCATCAAGAACAACATGCCCCTGTCGCAACCCGGCAAGCTGAGCGACCAGGAAGCCTGGGACGTGGCCGCCTATATCGACAGCCACGAGCGCCCCAAGGATGCGCGTCAGGGCGACATGACCATCGAGGAAACCCGCCAGCGCTTCCATGACGGCGACGAGATCTACTATGGACAGGTGTTGAACGGCGTCCTGCTGGGCACCGGCACGCCCGATCCCGAACGGCCTGTGGGCGCGCCCGAGCTGCCCATCGGCCCGACGCCGCTGGAATGACCCGGCAACTGTTCGGCATCGACGGGCTTGCCTGCGCGGGTTGCGCGCGCGGGCTGGAGGGGCGGCTGAAGGCGCTGCCCGGCGTCCGGGCGGCGGGGGTGCATTACCTGACCGCCTCGGCGTTGATCGACTGGGACGAAGGCCGGGCCAGCCGCGAGGTCCTGGCGGCGGCGGTCGCGAAGGCGGGCTATCGCATGGCCGCCCGCCACCGCCCCGAAGAGATTTCCGCCGCGATGGGGCGCGATCTGCACCGCCTGGGCATCCGCCTTGCCGTGGCGGTCTTCGCCGGCATGTGGTCGATGGTCCCGGCACTGGTGATCTATTTCACCGTGCTGCCGTCGGGCGTGGCCTGGTGGCTGGCCTTCGCTTCCGGGGTTTTCGCCCTGCCGGTGGTGTTCTGGGCCGGGTCGGGCATCCTGTGGATGGGCTGGCGCTCGGTCCTGTTGCGCGCGCCGGGGATGGACCTGCTGATCAGCCTGGGCGCGCTGGCCGCTTGTGCGGTGTCGGTCTGGTCGCTGTCGCAGGGCCGGGCCGAGGTCTGGTTCGACACCGCGACCATGCTGATCATGCTGTTGCTGTTCGGGCGGCTGGTCGATACCGCGACCCGGCGCAGCGCCGTCGACGCCTTGCGCGCGATGGAGGAAGCCTCGCCCGAAACCGCGCTGGTCCAGACCGGCGCCGGATGGCGGGAACGGCCCTGCGTCGACATCCCCGTCGGCAGCCGCGTCGCCGTCGATGCGGGGGCGCCGGTCAGCATGGACGGGGTGGTGCTGTCGGGCGAAAGCCAGATCAGCCGTGCCGTCCTCACGGGTGAATCCGCGCTGATCGCGATGGGGCCGGGCGACCGGATCGAGGCGGGTGCGCTTAACCTCGGCCGCCGCCTGGTGCTGCGGGTGGACCGCGCCTTCGGCGACCGCGAAATCGACCGCATGGGCGGCGCCGTTGCGCTGGAGATCGCCCGGCGCGGGACGCAACCGACCGCTCCGGACCGCTGGGCGGCGCGGCTGTCTCTGGCGATCCCCGCGCTGGCGGCGCTGACCGCGCTGCTGTCCTTCGGCCTAGGGCTGGGACCCGAGGCGGCGTTGATGCGCGGGCTGACGCTTCTGGTTGCGGCCTGCCCCTGCGCTCTGTCCATCGCCCTGCCGCTGGTGCAGATGCGGGCGGCGCAGGCCGCCGCCGCACGGGGAATGCGGCTGCGCGATCCCGACGCCTTCGCGGTGCTGGGCCATCTGCGCGCCATCGTTTTCGACAAGACCGGCACGCTGACCACGGGCCGTCCGCAGGTGGCGGAATTGCGCCCGGCTGCGGGCTTCGACAATGCGCAACTGCTGGAACTGGCCGCCCTGGCCGAGACCGGGATCTGCCATCCCATCGCCCGTGCCATCGTTGCCGCCCATGGCGGCGAGGCCGGGCCGGGCGGCCAGCGCCTGCCGCGCGGCGCCGAGGCCGAAGATACGGCCGGGCGCCTTGTCGAGGTCGGCTCTGCCGGACAGCCCGACGCATTGGGGCGCACATGGCTGACCGTCCGGCGCGACGGGCGTGAGGTCGGGCGGATCGCGCTGGCCGATACGCCGCGCCCCGAGGCAGCCGGAGTCGTGGCGGACCTGCGGGCGCGGGGCATCGCCCTGCACATGGCCACCGGCGACGGCGCGCCTGCGGCGCTGGCGCTCGCCGCCCGGCTGGGATTGCCGGCCGAGGCGGTATCGCATGACTGCACCCCGGCGGGAAAGGCGGACCTGCTGCGCGGCTTGCCGCGCCCGGTGGCCTTTGTCGGCGACGGGGTGAACGACGGCCCCGCGCTTGCCGCCGCCGATTGCGGCATCTCGGTGGCCGAGGCGCATTCGGCGGCGGCGCAAACGGCGGCGGTGGTCGTGATGTCGGGCGGGCTGACGCGCGTGGCCGAGGCCATCGCGCTGTCACGACGCACCGGTCGGATCGCGCGGCAGAACCTTGCGCTGGCGCTGGTCTATAACGCGCTGATGCTGCCCGCCGCCGCCTTCGGGCTGATCGGCCCGGCCCTTGCGGCGGCGGCGATGCTGGCAAGTTCAGTTTCGGTGGTGCTGAACAGCCAGAGGCTGAATGTCGCTTCGGCGGGTGAGCGGCGGCGGCCTGGATCGCTCGGCCGTCGAACATCCTGCTTTCTACCCCGACAAAACCGGAAAACCTGAGGGATCGTGATGAATCGGATCAGCCGCAGGATGTTGAGCCTCCTGCCATTCGCTTTACTGGCCGCCTGCGGCGCGCCGGAATCCAGGTTCAAGAGCTATGACGGCCCGCCCGTCACCCAGATCGTCGTCAACAAGGGTGAACGGCGGATGTATCTGATGAGCGGCCGAACCGTGCTGAAGGCCTACGACGTCGGGCTGGGCAACGATCCCCTCGGGACCAAGCGGTTCGACGGCGACGGGAAGACGCCGGAAGGGGTGTATTTCATCGACCGTTTCAATCCGAACAGTGCCTATCACCTGTCGCTTGGCGTGTCCTACCCGAATGCCCTCGATACGGTCTATGCACGGTCGCAGGGCCGCGATCCGGGTGGGGACATCTTCATTCATGGCTGGGGGGAAGAGGGTCGCCGGCTTGCGCCGGGCAAGCGTGATTGGACTGCGGGCTGCATCGCCGTCCGGGATGAGGAGATGGAGGAGATCTATGCCATGGTGAAGGGCAACATTCCGATCGTTATCAATAGCTGAGGCATGCTCTCAATGTGGATAGCTGGTAGCAAATTTGCGGTTAGTGTTAGCGGCACTTAAGCTTCCCTTAAGGTTGGCGATCTACCGTGTTTACTACTTCTGATGATCCGCTGCCGAACGCAGGGTGCCTTCCTGAGCTGACATAGCGAAAGGAGTCAGGATGCCGGATATCGCTTTCGACTTCAAATATCTCCATTATGCGATTCTCGTGGCGCAATACGGCAGCTTTCGCGCGGCAGCGGAGAGCCTTAACATGGCGCAATCAACCGTTAGCCGCCGGATACGGCTTCTTGAGCACAGGGTTGGTGTCCAGCTCTTCGAGCGCGATCACAAGGGTGCGCGGCTGACGCCAGCGGGTGAGCGATTTGTTCTCGATGCGGCTTGCAGCGCCGACAGGCTGATGGAAACGATCCGGGACGTGCGCGACGCGGGGAAGGGGACAGTCGGCACGATCAGGATCGGCCTGATGACCTCGCTGTCGAGCGGCTTTCTGCGTTCTCTCCTTCTGTGCTATCGCGAAGCCCTCCCCAAAGTGCAACTCGTTCTGGAGGAGGTGACCACGGAACTCGCTGTTCTCTGCCTTCGTTGCCGCCGTCTGGATATTGCCGTCTTGCCGGGAGGTGGTGAGATTTCGGGATGCAATAGCCTGCCGCTTTACATGGAACCGTTTTATCTCGCAGTTCCCAAAGGACACCGTCTTGATGGTAGCCCTGAAGTGGCGTGGGAGGCCCTGCAAGAGGAGACGTTTCTCGTTCCGGGTGCTCAGGCAGGATCTGAACTGGATGAGATTCTCTTGCGCAAGTTTTCCGGCAGAACCGGAAAACCCGAAAAATGCGTTCATTATGTCGGCCGCGAGAACCTCCTGAACATGGTTGGCGACGGTCTGGGTGTTTCCATCATGCTCGAGTCGTCGACGGGGGATCGGCGGACGGACGTGGCTTTCATTCCCTTCGCGGACAGAGATGAGCGGGTCGCCTTCAATGCCTTCTGGATCCCGGAAAACGAGAACCCTGCATTGCCGCGATTTCTCGACGTCGCGCGCAAGGAGACGCAATCATTCAGGCATTCCTGAACCGCGCAAACCGTCTGTTGCCATGCTTCGTCTCGCTTTCGTGAACCCCCGATCCGTTGCCACGAATCGCTCCAGCATCGGCACGACGAGCCTTGCGGGCTCCACCGGCGGCCCCCCGGATTCACGGCCAAGGATATCGCCATAAGAGACAAGATCCCGAAACAGCGCCGCCGGCAATTCCACGGTCATTTTCACCGGCTTATCGTCGGCGATGGGTCCGAGTTTCAGTTTTACCATGATCAACCTCCTTGCGGTTCCATGATCAAGTCCTTCGTAACGATAATCCGCACCGGAAAGCCCTGCCGGATGGTCAGGGTCGGGGCGATCTGCAGCTGCCGCTCGATGATCTGCTGGCCGGCATCGGCGATGGTGTCGTCGGCGCCGTCGCGGATGGCGCGGACCAGGGGATCGTCGTCCTCGCTGCCGATCTCGGTGCCGATGGTGAGAATGGTCGAGAGACCGGCGGCCTTGGCCATCTCGCCCCAGTGATAGTCCACGCCGTCCTCGAGCCCTGCAAAACCTTGCGCATCGGCGCCCCGCAGGCGTTCCAGCACCAGGGAGCGGCCATCGGGAAAGATCAGCCTGTTCCAGACCAGGAGCACGCGGCGCTGGCCGAAGCTGACCGCATCGCTGTATTCGCCGATCACCCGAGTGCCTTGCGGGATCAGCAGGTAGCGGCCTGAGGGGCTGTCATAGACGTTCTCGGTGACCTGGGCCACGACCTGGCCGGGCAGGTCGGAACGGATGCCGGTGATCAGCGCGGCCGGAATAACCGCGCCGGCCTGCAACAGATAGGGCGAGGCCGGCTCCATGATCCGCTCTGCCGAGACCGGCTGGCGGTCGGGTGCGGCGTTCAGGAAAGCCTGTTGCGGGTTCTGAGGGGTGGATGAACCGCCCATATCGCCTGTGCCGGGGTCTGCCATGGAAGGTCCAGTCACCGGCGCAGTACCCGTGGCCGGTGAGGTCTCGAAGAACAGCTGGCTGACCCGGGCGGCCTCTTCCTCGGCGAGGCGGCGTTGCTCGTCGGGATCTGAGGCGGGCGGCGTGATTGCCGGCGGCGCGGCAGGTTCGCCGCGGTTTTGCGCCTTGAGGATCGGCTTGCCGAGATCGCCGGGCAGAGGCGGGCCGAGCAGGGGACCGGTATAGTCGCGGGGCAGTTCCGCCAGCCCGTCTGCAGTGGGCCGGTTCTCGACGGAAAAGAGTTCCTCGCCGTCCTGGCCGCGCTCGCGCGGCTGCAGCGCGTAAATCAGCGCCCCGCCGATCGCCAGCGAGACGATCAGGCCGAAGGCGGTGAGCGCCTTCCGCGACAGCCGGGTCACCTTTGGTGGCTCGGCGCGCAGGCGCATAGGCGCGGCGGTCTGGGATTCTCTGCCGGTCATGACCTGCCTCCAGTCGTCTTCACCTGCCGGGGCGCTTTCTGACGCGGCTCCACCCGCACAATCCGCACCACCTGCTGGCGCTCGCCGGAGCCGAGCCGCAACTCGGCGGCGGCGAAGATGCGGTCGACGATCAGCACATTGCCATAGGTGCGGCTGTTGACGATCTGCGCCTCGCCATCGGGGCCGAGCACGAAGAGGGGCGGCATCTCCCCTTGGGCGATGCCCCTGGGGAAAACGACATAGCTGCGCCGGCCGTCGTCGAAGACCGAGACCGGCCGCCAGGGCGGGCTGACGCCCTCGACCTGCAAGCCATAGCGGTAATTGCGGGCGGCAGGCGCCGGGATGATCGGTGCGGCGACGGCTGGCTGGCGCTTGCTCCCCGGCTGCGCCGGATAGGCCCAGGCCACGGAGGGCATGTAGAGCGCCTCGCGCGCTCGTAGCTCGATCATGTAGACCCGCCGGTCGGTGGTGATCACCAGGTTGGTCGAGATGTCCTCGCGGGTCGGCTTGACGAAGACATGCACACGCCGGGAGGTGCCGCTACCGCTTTGGGTATCGCCGATGATCCAGCGGGCGGTGTCGCCGGCGGCGATCGATCCCTCGCCACTCAGCGTTTCGCCGTGTTCCAGCGCGATATCGGTGATCTGTCCCGGCGCGGCATAGACCTGATAAAGCGCGCCTTCCGACCAGGGATAGACCTGGATGGCATTGTAATAGCCTTCACGGCGCGGCTCTACGCGGGCGGCGGTATTAGCATTGCTGACCCGGCCCTCGGGCGTTTCGGCGGCCCCGCCGCCGCGCGCCGGTGTCCAGCCGGGCGGCACATGCAGCGGTTTCGGGGCCGGATCAGCCGGAGCGGTGGCGGGAGGCGATGGCAGGGGCGGGACATAGCTGTCATAGCTAAATTGCGGTGTCGTGCTGCTGGCACAGCCGGCGAGAGCGGCGGCCGCGAGAAGCAGAGCAGGCAGGGCGGGGCTCCGGATCATTGCGACATCTCCCGTGACCAGTTGACGGCATTGACATAGATGCCGAGGGGATTGGCCCGCAGCCGCTCGGCGTTGCGGGGCGTCTGGATCACCACGGTCAGGATCGCGGTCCAGCGTTCGGTGACGGATAGCTGGCCGTTCTCGTAATGGCGTTCGGTCCAGGCGATGCGGAACGAATCCGGCGAGGCGCGGATGACCGAAGAGACCTCGACGGCAATCTGCTGGCGCCCGACCCTGGTGAAGGGGTCATTGGTGCGTGCATATTCATTCAGAGCCGCCGCACCACGGTCGGTGGTGAATTCATAGGCCCCGAGCCAGTTCTGCCGCACGACGATGGGATCGGCCGGGATGCTCCGCACCTGCTCGATGAAGCGGCCGAGATGCCAGGCGATCTGCGGATCGGTCGGGCGGTAATCGGCTGAGGCGGGGGCGACGGCCTGCGCCTGACCGAGATCGTCGACCTGCACCACCCACGGCATCACGGTGCCGCGCGCCGATTGCCAGACCAGCGCTGCGGCGAAACCGGCGGCGAGGAACAGGCAGGCAAAGGCCATGAGCCGCCAGTTTTTGGCTTGCACCCGGGCGGCGCCGATGCGTTCGTCCCAGACCTGCGCGGCCTTCTGGTAGGGCGTTTCGGGTTCCGGCGTCTTGCCGTAATGGGTCGCGGGGCGTCGAAAAATACTCATCAGCGGTTTCTCTCGGAAAGATTGATCGAGGCGCCGCCGGCATGGTTGTCGCCGGAGCGGATGGCGTGGCTGGCAATCGAGAGGCCACGGCTCAGTGCCTGACCTTTGCGCATCTTTTGGGCCCATTGGGGCGCACCGTCTTGCGAAGACGCATCCGCGTTCGCTGAAGCGCCCCCGGCCGTGCCCATGGTGGAGGAGCCGCCGGTGGTCGCAAAACTGCCCTGCGCGCCGGAGGCATAGCTGGACTTGATGCCGCCTGCGGCCTTCCCGACCATGCGGCGCAGCGGCGAGATCGCTGCCGACCCGGTGGCACTGGCGACGCCGGCCATGCCGGAGGCGATGCCGCCGGCGCCGGAATGGCCCATGGCGCCGAGCCGGTAGGCGGTCGAGGCCGCGCCCGCCGCCGCCGCGCCGGTCCGGACGGTGGCGGCGCCGCCCGACAGGGCCATGCCGCCGGCACGGGCGGCAAGCATGGTGCCGCCGCCCGCGGCCATTGCCGCGCCCCCGATGGCGAGGCCGGTGCCGACCGCCGCGCCGGCGCCCAGTTGCGGACCACCGGAGACGAGGCCGGTGGCGATGCCGGGCCCGAAGATGCCGAGGCCGAGCAACGACAGGGCAGCGAGCACGATGGCCATGGCATCGTCGACGGTCGGGGCGACGCCGCCAAAGCCCATGGTGAACTGGCTGAACAAGGTGCTGCCGATGCCGATGATCACCGCCAGGACCAGGACCTTGATGCCCGAGGACACGACATTGCCCAGCACGCGCTCTGCCATGAAGGCGGTCTTGCCGAAGAGGCCGAAGGGGATGAGCACGAAACCGGCGAGCGTGGTCAGCTTGAACTCGATCAGGGTGACGAAGAGCTGCACGGCGAGGATGAAGAAGGCGAGGATCACCAGCGCCCAGGCGAAGAACAGGCAGAGGATCTGGATGAGGTTCTCGAAGACCGCCACCCAGCCCATCAGATCGGAGATGGATTCCAGCAGCGGCCGGCCGGCATCCAGGCCGGTCTGGGCGACGCGGCCCGGCCGCATGAGATCGGCGGCGGTGAAGCCGGTGCCGGAGGCCATCAGTCCGAGGCCGGCGAAGCTGTCGAAGACGATGCGGGCGAGGCTGTTCCAGTTGGTGATCAGGTAAGCGAAGACGCCGACGAAGATGGTCTTCTTCACCAGGCGGGCGAGGATGTCGTCCTCGGCGCCCCAGGCCCAGAACAGCGCCGCCAGCGTCACGTCGATGACGATCAGGGTGGTGGCGATGAAGGCGACCTCGCCGCCCAGCAACCCGAAGCCCGAGTCGATATAGCTGGTGAAGACCCCCAGGAAATTGTCGATGACGCCGGAGCCGCCCATCTGCCCTATCGTCCTTTATCGGTCGTGGTCGCGGTCGTGGTGGGCGACGCGGGTTCAGGCGCCCGGCCAAGAAAGCGGTCGCGGGTCTCGGCCCAGATCCGCAGGCACTCGGCGTCCTTGGCTGCGGCCTCGCCCATGCGCTGGCAGCGGCGCTGGCCTTCGCGCAGCGGATCTTCCGGCTGCGGCTGACTCTGCCGCCCGGGCAGCGGCGGCAGATTGCCGGCCCGTTCCATCCGGATCAGGGTCACGGTCATCACGATCGCCAGGAACAGGATGGCAACGAGCCGGGCCATCGCCTTGCCCTCCATGATTGCGCCTCCACGGGGCTTCAGTCGTTGAACATCCGGGCATTGCCGGGCTGGTAGCCGGCGCCGGGTGTCAGAAAGCGTTCGCGCTGGATGCGGCCCTGTTCGGCGGCGGCCGCGCGCTCGGCCTCGCTCAGCGCCTCGGCGCGGCCGGTGGCGGCGAGGAGCGCGGTGAGATCGGAAAGCTGTTGGGATTGCAGGGCCAGCAGCTGATTGCCGGCTTGGCTGGCTTGAAGCGCGCCGGTGGCGCCCTGGCTCTGCTCGACCAGCGTCGCCATCTCGGTCCGCTGCGCCTCGATGTTATCGGTGACGCCGGCCTGGACGCGCATGGCGTCCTGCAGTCCGCCCATGGTGTTGCTCCAGCGGGTGCGGGCATCGGTGAGGATCTGCTGCTCGGACATCGAGAGATCGGGCATGCCGTATTCCCGCGCGAACGCCTGATCGACCTCCCGCACCTCGAAGGCGATGCTTTGGGCCTCGTCGAGCAGCTGCTGGGTGCGGCTGACGTTCTGCTGCAGCTGCTGTAATGACGAATGCGGCAGGCTGGCGAGATCGCGGGCCTGGTTGATCAGCATCTGCGCCTCGTTCTGCAGCGAGGCGATCTGGTTGTTGATCTGCTCCAGCGTCCGTGCTGCGGTGAGCAGGTTCTCGGCATGGTTGGTCGGGTCGTAGACGATGCGGCCGAAGCCGCCGCCGAAGAAGGCATGGGCCGGTATCGTCAGGACAGGGGTCAGTGCCAGCGGGGTCGCCAGCGCGAGGGTCAGTGCCGTGGTGCGGGTGATCATGGATGGTCTGCGCGTCATGGCGCGGTCTCCTTTTCTGCGCTTGTTTCTGGTCCCGCCTCTGCGGGGATGGATGCCGCTCCGGTGTCGCCGGGCTCGATCTCGTCACCGGCAGGTTCCCCTTCCGGATTGGAGAATCCGGCCTCGGCGCCTCCCACCTCGCCATCAATAAGTGCCGATTTTGAACCGAACGGTTCAGATACAGGCATGCCGGCTTCCTCCGGCAATAAGTTGGCGAGGTCCGGGATCAGCTCGGCGGCCCAGTCCACGCCGCGGTCGCGCAGCCAGGCGGCCAGGAAGCCATCGCGACCATGCTCGACGAGAATCGCGGCGATCCTTGCCTGATCGGATTTGGACGAGGCCGCACAGAGCGCGAGGCCGACTTCGCTGAGGCCCAGTTCGAACAGCCGGTTGCCGCGCCGGGACTGGCAGTAATAGTCCCGCTTCGGCGTGGCCCGAGCCAGGATCTCGATCTGGCGGTCGTTGAGGCCGAAGCGGCGATAGATCGCGGTGATCTGCGGCTCGATGGCGCGCTCGTTGGGCAGCAGCAGCCGGGTCGGGCAGCTCTCGATGATCGCCGGCGCGATGGCGGAATTGTCGATGTCGCTGAGCGACTGCGTGGCGAAGACGACGCTGGCGTTCTTCTTCCGAAGCGTCTTCAGCCATTCGCGCAGCTGGCCGGAAAACCCCTCGTCGTCCAGCGCCAGCCAGCCCTCGTCGATGATCAGCAGCGTCGGCCGGCCGTCGAGTCGGTCGCCGATGCGGTGGAACAGGTAGGAGAGCACCGCGGGGGCCGCGCCGGTGCCGACCAGCCCCTCGATCTCGAAGGCCTGCACCGAGGCGCTGCCGAGATGCTCGCTCTCGGCATCGAGCAACCGGCCATAAGCGCCGCCGATGCAATAAGGCCGCAGCGCCTGCTTCAGATCGTTCGATTGCAGCAGCACAGCGAGGCCGGTGATGGTGCGTTCACCGACCGGGGCCGAGGCCAGCGAGGTCAGCGCCGTCCAGAGATGGTCCTTGACCTCCGGGGTGACCGTGATGCCTTCGCGTATGAGGATGGCGCTGATCCAGTCGGCGGCCCAGGCGCGCTCGGCGGTCTCATGGATGCGGGCCAGCGGCTGCAGCGAGACCAAGGCCTCCTCTCCCTCGCTCAGCCCGCCGCCGAGATCGTGCCAGTCGCCACCCATGGCCAGCGCCGCGGCACGGATCGAGCCACCGAAGTCGAAGGCGAAGACCTGCGATCCCGCATAGCGGCGGAACTGCAGCGCCATCAGCGCGAGCAGCACCGACTTGCCGGCCCCGGTCGGGCCGACCACCAGCGTATGGCCGACATCGCCGACATGCAGCGAGAAGCGGAACGGGGTCGATCCTTCAGTACGCCCATAAAGCAGGGGCGGCGCATCTAAATGCGCGTCCCGCTCGTCTCCCGCCCAGACCGCCGAAAGCGGGATCATATGGGCGAGGTTCAGGGTGCTGATCGGTGGTTGCCGGACATTGGCATAGGCGTGTCCGGGCAAGCTGCCGAGCCAGGCATCGACGGCATTGACCGTCTCGATCATGGCGGTGAAGTCGCGGCCCTGCACGATCTTCTCCACCAGCCGCAGCTTCTCGTCGGCGATGCGGGCGTCCGCGTCCCAGACGGTGATCGTCGCGGTGACATAGGCCATGCCGGCGACATCCGCGCCGAGCTCCTGCAGCGCCATGTCGGCATCAGTTGCCTTGTTGGCGGCATCGGTATCGACCAGCGCCGAAGGCTCGCTGGTCATCACCTCCTTCAGGATCGCGGCGATGGACTTGCGCTTGGCGAACCATTGCCGGCGGATCTTCGTGAGCAGCCGCGTGGCATCCACCTTGTCGATGAGGATGGCGCGAGTCGACCAGCGATAGGGGAAGGCGATGCAGTTCAACTCGTCGAGGATGCCGGGCGTGGTCGCGGTGGGAAAGCCGGTGATGGTCAGCACCCGCAGGTGCTGCTCACCCAGTCGCGGCTCCAGCCCGCCGGTCAGCGGTCGATCGGCGAGCAGCGCGTCGAGATGCATCGGCACCTCGGGCACACGCACCCGCTGCCGGTTGGTCGAAATCGTCGAATGCAGGTAGGTCAACGTCTCGCTATCGTCGAGCCAGCGGCATTCCGGCATGAAGCCGGCGAGCAGCGCCAGCACCCGGTCGCTGCGGTCGATGAAGCCGCGCAGCAACTCCCAGGGATTCACCCCGGATGTCTCGCGGCCTTCGTAGAGCCAGCTTTCCGCCCGTGCCACCTCCTCGGCCGGCGGCAGCCAGAGCAGGGTCAGGAAATAGCCGGAGACGAAATGGCTGCCCTCCTGCTCGAAATCGGCTTTCCGCTCGGCATCGACCAGCGCCGAGGCGGCATCAAGGAAGATGCTGTCGGGATAGGTGGCGGCTTCGGATCGCTGCGCCTCGACGAAGATCGCCCAGCCGGAGCCGAGGCGGCGAAAGGCGTTGTTGAGCCGGCCTGCCACCGCGACCAGTTCGGCGGCCACGGCGGAATCCAGATCGGGACCGCGAAAACGGGCGGTGCGCTGGAAGGAGCCGTCCTTGTTCAGCACCACGCCGGGCGCGACCAGCGCCGCCCAGGGCAGGAAGTCGGCCAGCCGGCTGGCGGTGCGGCGATACTCGGCGAGATTCATCATGGTTTTCGCCCTCACACCGCGAGATGGCCGGGGATGCGCAGATGGCGGCGCCCGACCTCGACGAAGAGCGGATCGCGTTTGGCGGCCCAGAGGGCCGCGAGATGGCCGACGGCCCAGATGAGCAGACCGGCGAGCCAGAGTTGCAGCCCGAGGCCGACCGCTCCGGCCAAGGTACCATTCAGGATAGCGATCGAGCGCGGTGCGCCGCCGAGCAGGATCGGCTCGGTCAGGGCGCGGTGCACTGGCACCGTGAAGCCGGGAACTTCGGAAAGCTGTTCCAATCCGGCGGACATTACACCAGCGCCCCGCCGCCGAAGCTGAAGAAGGACAGGAAGAACGAGCTGGCCGCGAAGGCGATGGAGATGCCGAAGACGATCTGGATCAGCCGCCGGAAGCCGCCGCCGGTGTCGCCGAAGGCCAGCGTCAACCCGGT